>ENA-OQHY01000094-OQHY01000094.1-human-gut-metagenome-genome-assembly--contig:-NODE-94-length-47786-cov-7.490715_pt1 | contig 47786 bp, 53 predicted proteins | sample MGYA00242570_ERZ504733 | MGnify/ENA primary metagenome ERZ504733 (study PRJEB26092, sample SAMD00036219) | human gut metagenome | host: Homo sapiens | study: EMG produced TPA metagenomics assembly of... | reverse complement strand
TATCTGCGTCACTGCCGATCAGCTGCTCCAGAAGTTTTCTGGTATTCCCGAATTGCTCCTCCTGTGGATTGTAGCCATCTGTCACAGAACCGATGACCACCCGCTGTCCGGCATATTTCTTCGGATTCTTAATTTCCGGCCAATGCTTCACATCAAGGAAAGTGCCCCATTCCTCCTTGTGTCCGGTAAAGCGCTTCATAAAAGAGGCATAGCAATACTTGCAGGCGTGTGTACAGCCTACATATGGATTGACCGAGTAACCGCCTACAGGCAGACTGGACTTGGTCATGATGTTCTTTGTTTCCGCCTCATTAATGAGGATTCCATTTATTACTTCTGCCATGATCTCTGTACCTCCAACACTTTATTGAATTCATCTGGCATTTCCTGAATCATATTTTCATTCCCTATGATAGGGACAAGATCTTCCTTCATAAATACCGGAATGTCAAGCACATGCGCCTGATTTGTCAGAGACCATGCCCACTCCGGCTCCGTATGAACCTTCCTGCTCTGAACTCCAGTCATGGTGCCGACAACGATCCAGTTGATCCCGGAAAGATCAACTGAACCTGGATTGTCGAATAGCGGCTCAAAGGTAACATGATAGTGTTTTGCTCTGACATTTTCCCGTAGTGCGTCAATACGCCACAGTTCTGCTTTTCTCGTCACCGTAACACCAAACCATGCGTTTTCCAAATCTGTATCAAAATCCAGCAGATCTGGTCTCTTTGTAAGGAACAGGAACTGATGCTGTGGATTTTCACGGATTTTTTCAAATACCTCGCCTCTCCATTCTGACTTCCAGCCGGAAAGATCGCTCATGCCGGTAAGAAGAAAGTTCTGCGGACGTTTCTTTTCCATCATCTTGAGCTTACCCGGAAAGAATTCAGGGTCAGCAAAGTCATCAATCATATGCCAGCGTTTCACATTATTGCGGGCGTAGCAATATGCACACCCCACTGTACATCCGATAACGATATTCATGTTTTGAATCTGATCTTTGATACAAATACTCATGATTTCTGCCACTCCTCAAGATTCTTTCTGATACGGTCGAGGCATTCCTCAAACTGGGTAATTTCTTCCTCCGAAAAACCTTTGTAGTAAATACTGCCCATTTTATCAGATACAGAATCGTATTCGTCCTTTAAGGCATGTGCTTTTTCAGTCAGAAACAGAAGTGTTTTCCTTTTGTCCGTTTCAGACTGAACGCGTCTTATCAGCCTTGATTTTCCATTCTTTCCAGCATCGTAGTAAGAGAAGTTATCGCTAATCCACATTTAATCGAGAGTGACCTGATTGAGATTCCATCTTCCTGCCACAGTACGTAAAGAATACGCCCCTGAGCTCCGTTAAACGCATCAATATTCTTTTCGCTGAGAATCTTCTCAAAGATTCGATCTCCAAGTTGTTTTATTTTGGTAACAAGAAATCCGCCATTCATTTTCATACAAAAACTCCTATATAGTATTTTACCAAATAATACTATATAGGAGTTTTACTGTCAACAGTTTGTATGTCTAAGTAGAAGTAAATCCCGATTTTACGCTTTCTTAATCGGATGTCTAATTACAGTTTTCCATTTATCTGGAGCAACCTTTCTTGCATCAGACATATAAATCTCGTGGTGCAATCTATCTTTGTTAATATCATTGAGATACCCATTTTGTTCTATATAAGTATCCATAAGAGCAACGGTTGCTGGCTCATTATCAAAAGAACCTATGTGCATAATTTGAACGCATAATCCTTCATCAATCGTAAGATATTCTGCTGACGAACAATCGAGTTTCTTCTTTTTCGTTGCTGTTTCTACCGCCCAGTTAAAATCAGCTTTAGAAATGAAATCAGGCAAACGAATAACAGAAATCCAGTTGAAAGCAGATTTATTTGTATAATCTACACCCACAACATCATCCTGCCACCAAAAACCTTCCAATGGCGGAACAACATATTCAAAAAAGCTTCAATTTTATAATCGGTCTTGTAACTCATTTTTAATGTGTATGCAACAGCATATAGAATACTGATTGCGTGTTGATATGCCCCACCTTCTTCATTTGGATTGCCTTTTCCTCTAACTGCAATATAATTTGCCTTAGGTACATTTACAATCTCTGGTTTATTCTTAGGCATATAAAATTCTTTAAATTCTTTCTTAAAATCAAAAGCCATAATAACCTCCAAAATACCGAGTTGTTAAAGTCCACAAGTCGAAATTTGTCACCTTCTACATATTGTATTTCCCAAAACAATAATTATCACAACATCAGCTAAAATAATACCCAATGCAATATACACAAAAAATGCTGGTAAAATATTTTCAAACACTCCCATACTTAATAGAAGAATTGCTATAACAGACATTCCAATTCCCATTGTTCTGCATAGCTTTTTTTCATTATATTTTGCCTTTTCTTCTTTTGAAGCTGTATTATATCCGGAAATTAACCAACTTCCATGTCCAGAAATCAAAACTATGGAAAGTACAGCAAATATTATAAATCCAACATATACTACCCAGTCTGGTCCAGTTGATAAGTCTGCCAGTTTCATTTGTATAACACCTCCCACGAAATTCCGATTTCACGCTTTCTTTCACCCCATATGTTTGTATCTGAGGTATTCACTCACAAACTTCAGGGATAGGCACCTGTGCCGCAAGGGAATCCATTCCCTTGTACGAAATCTCTGATTTCGCTTAATTCCCGGATTGAGATTTTCCCAAATCAGGGATAGCACCGCAGGTCGCACGATACAGGCAAATGTAATTGCCTGTATAGAAGTGCGCTCTTAGCTTTGCTAAGAGAATTATGCCGTATCCGGCGTGTTATCTTTTTTCAATTTCTTTTTTCGACTTCTGACGCATTCTGCCAGTTTTAATAATTTGACATACCTGCTCCTGTTACTCATCATCTGTAAATTCCATCATCTCATCCACGGTACAGTCCAGTTTCTTGCAGATCTTCTCAATCGTCTCCATTGATACATACTGGTTTTTTCCCATCCGGGCAAGAATGTTTCCACTGATCCGGTGAGGTACTGCATCTCTATTCGCTTCATATTTTATCTATGAGCATTTTCCACAATCTGTTATAACTTACGCCCATAAGCTACCTCCATATTTCTCATTCAAATATATTTTGATTATATCATTATATCACGATTTCGTTAGGTTGAATGCCTGTAATTTTTGATTTCTTATTGATTTTTCCATTACATGAGATGTATAATCTTCTTTGATTTTAAAACTATTTAGGAGTAAACAGATATGAATAGCAAATCGACTTCTCAGGCGATGGAGACTGAAAAGATCCCACGCCTTCTGGCACAGCTTGCAATTCCTGCGGTTGTCGCCCAGATCATCAATCTTCTATATAACATTGTAGACCGAATCTATATCGGACACATTTCCGGTGTTGGAGCCGCGGCATTAACCGGCGTTGGATTATTTACACCGATCCTTATGCTGATCAACGCTTTTGCTATGCTTGCAGGTTCCGGTGGTGCTCCGCGTGCTGCGATATCTATGGGAAAGAAAGATAATAAAACAGCTGAAAAAATTCTTGGAAACTGTTTTGCACTTCTCATCCTTATGGCTGTCGTACTTACTGTAGTCTTCTTTACATTTGCGCCACAGCTGTTGACACTTTTTGGTGCCAGCGAGAAGACACTGCCGTATGGAGTAACATACGCAAGAATCTATATCCTTGGAAGTATCTTTGTCTTAATCGTAATGGGAATGAATCCATTTATTACAACACAGGGATTTGCCAAGATCAGTATGATGACTACTGTGATCGGAGCTGTGATCAATATCATTCTTGATCCGATTTTTATCTTCGTATTCCATCTCGGTGTAAGAGGTGCAGCACTTGCCACTGTTTTAAGTCAGGCTGTCGGTGCGATTTGGATTCTTCGCTTCTTATCCGGAAAGAAGACGATCCTTCATCTTAGAAAAGAAAATTTCAGATTACAAAAGGACGTTATCCTGCCTTGTCTTGGACTTGGCATTTCCACTTTTGTCATGCTGTCCACAGAAAGTATTCTGTCCATCAGCTTTACTTCCAGTCTGTCAAGATATGGTGGAGACCTTGCTGTTGGAGCCATGACGATCATCACAAGTGTCAGCCAGCTTGCTACATTACCACTGCAGGGAATCTGCCAGGGTGGTCAGCCAATCATGAGTTATAACTTCGGTGCCGGCAATAAAGAGCGTGTAAAAAAAGCCTTCTTTACACAGTTTAAGGTTTGTACGATTTTCACCAGTTGTTTCTGGCTGATCATGCTACTGTTTCCTAAGCTGTTTGCAGGAATCTTTTCCAATAATACGGATCTGATCACTTATACCGCATGGGCATTGAGAATCTATATGGCGGGTATTTTCTCCCTCGGATTCCAGGTTGCATGTCAGCAAAGTTTCATGGCATTGGGACAGGCAAAGGTCAGTCTGCTGCTCGCCTGCTTAAGAAAACTGATCCTGCTGATTCCGCTGATCTTTATCCTGCCACTCTTTATTCAGGATAAGGTATTTGCAGTCTTTCTTGCAGAACCGATCAGTGATATTGTTGCAGCCGCGATCACAACAATCACATTCATGAGCCGCTTCAACGGAATTCTGAATAGGGGGAAAGTATGAAAAAACTAAAACTTTTATGGATGATCCTAAAACGCACCAAAGCAACCCAGATTCTTTCCGGCTATATCGTATTTCTCTTTGTATCCGCTGCCATCATTCAGCTGGTAGAGTCCGACATCAACCGCTATGGTGATGCCCTCTGGTATTGCTATGCGGTACTTTCTACCGCTGGATTCGGCGATATTGTCGCAATGACTTTCGTTGGCAAACTGGTTTCTGTACTCGTCACAATCTACACGATTTTTGTTGTTGCAATCGTTACCGGTGTTGTTGTCAATTATTACGGACAGATCGTAGAGATGCAGCGTCGTGAAACGGCAATGATGTTCCTGGATAAATTAGAGCGTCTCCCGGAGCTTTCCAAAGAAGAACTGGAAGACATCTCAAAAAGGGTAAAAAAATTCCGCTGAGTTTTCACTCAACGGAATTTTATTTTCCACTTTTTTCTTATCTTTACGTTTTCTATTTTTCAGACGTTTCTGCATCCGTATCTCTTACCTGCGGAATTAATGAAGCTGCCAGTTTTCCTTTTCCACGATGTTTCAAATATAAAATTCCAATTACAGAAAATACAACAGCTCCGACAAAATTCACCATAAGATCTTTCATTGTATCTACGATTCCAATGTCTAAATATCCGCCCAGATTCCAAGTCTCACCGTTGATCACAACGGACTGGACATCTACATGGATTGGGATATTTGCTCCTGTCGGATTCAGCTTCACTGAATTGATTGCCGGAACGATCCAGTCTTTCTGCATATCCAATCCGAAAAACCAATCCATACTGAATTCAAAGAACTCCCACAAAACACCAACTGTCATTGAAAAACAAAATGCAAAAAATGCCACAAAGTATGGGGACATCTTAATTGAAAATCGATCACTTCTGTTGAACAAATCAATCAGTGCAAACCCGATTGCCGCCATCAGGAATCCATTCGTTGTATGCAAAATAGTATCCCATACCGGAATCTTTACATAAAATGCATTGATCTCTCCAAGTATCTCTGCTGAAAAGATAAAAATCAGAATAACCGTTTCCAGACCAACCGGAATTGTCACTCCAAGTTTCCTGTCGATAAACTGTGGCACCATAAACAAAATCAATGTTAGAATGCCAAGAAACATATTGTGATAGTTTCCAAGAAAGAATTGTCTGATAATGGAGACAATAACCAACATTGTCAATACCATCTGGACTCTTGTTCTATTTCTTGCTTTTTTACTTAATTCACTCATTTTCACCCTCCTTTTTCTCTCAACACATGCGGTCAAAAGCACTTTTTATTGCATGTTTAGGATATACAACATCTGTTTTCAGAATATACTAATTTCATCTTTTTTTCAACAAAAGATGTCAGGCCGAAGCTTAAAATAACACCTTCCCCATATGCCTGACACCTTTCTATCTATCGTTTATAGATTCACTTTAATTTTACTTCTGTTTTCTTCTTCTAATAACATAAATCATTCCACCGATCACTGCAATTGATCCCGCAATCATCAGAATCCAGAGGTAGCTGATGCTGTCTCCTGTCTTTGCTGTTTTCACCTGTTTTCCTGACGCTGAAGTTCCTGTTGGTTTCTTTCCTGCAGTACCTGTCGATGTTTCCTTTGAATCGGTTGGATTCTTTGTTTCTTCTTTCTTCACGATCTGATACTCCATCTGATACTCATCATCATCTCCATGAAGCACATAATTATAACATTGCTCGCCTGTCAATCCGACAATACTTGCTGTATATTTTCCAGGTTCCACAGCGTTTCCATCTTCTACTACTGCCTTACATTCATCTTTAAACAGTACTCCTGATAATTCTGCTGTGACATTCACTTCTTTTCCTGTATAGATGATAGTTCCGTCTGTATTCCATACAACATCTACCGGTTTTGGCTGTACGATCAATATTCCAGGTTCAAATGTAACCACATAGTTTTGATTTTCTACTGTTGTTGAAGCCTTTTCTGTTATTTCATAAGTACCAACTTCACAGCTCTCTTTCTCTGCATCTCCTGCTGTCAGTGATACATTCACATTCAGATCATCCAGTAAGTCTTCCCCTGCCAGACTTCCATCACTGATCGACCAGGTATACTCTGTGATCGTCTGTCCATATTCTTTCTCCTTACGGTCCGGTCTGATCGTAATGCTTCTTGATTTTACTGTTACAGGAATATTTGATGTAACTGTCTTGTAGTTCGGATTAGCCGGTGTGAAGATCATCTCTTGTTCACTTTGATCCTCTGCTACTGTAAGCATTGTCGTATCGTCTGCAAAACGGAATACACCTTCTCCCGACTGACCGGAAAGTGTTGCTTTCTTTAAGCTGTCTCCATAAATCACTTCTGCTGCCGGGAAAGTCACTTCCGGATCTGCCTGCAAAATCTCATATTCCCATAGATGCACGCGGTTTTTGCCGGAAAAGATATAGTTTTCATTGGTCAGACCTATTGCAAGCGCCTTGTAATTTCCAACTTCTGTATGATCTGCATTCAGCAGTTTTTTAATTGCACAGCTATCATTTTCCAAAAGGCTGTCTGCTTTCACGTTTGCTTCTATTCCACATGCATTTCCTGTATATGTATACTGTGCCGCTGCATTCCATTCTATCTCCGCTTCCTTTGGTGATACGTTAAGGAATGCCGGAAGAACTACAACATCATAATTTGTATTTGTCACATTATCTTTCAGGATGACATATCTTCCTTCATTGCCATATGCGCCAAGAATGTCATCTCCATCTGCATCTGTTGTGCTTCCTCTCAGAATATCTTCCGGTTCGATGGTTGTTGCTTTCAATGTCAGTCCGAGACTTTCAACAGTATCTCCCGGAAGAAGTTTCGCCCTTTCTGAATCACTGATCGTAAATGTAAGATCTGCACTGGTCAACGCATCTCCATATGTCTTTGTTTTCTTTTCTGCACGGACAACGATTCTCTGTGCACTACTAACTGCGCCATTTTCTAATGTCGTATTTTCTGCTGTACTGCTTTTGGAACCTGTTGCTTCTGTTGTGTTCACTGGATTGATATTAAGATCGTATTCTTTCAAATGAATCCAATTCACCTTGAATCCGCCTACTGTTTCCGGACAATCAATCTTATAGCTTCCTGCATCGATTATCTCATTTAATGACTGTCCTGTCTCCTGGATTCTCATTTCATCCGTAACATTTGCAAAAAGTTCTTCCACTTCATCTACACTCAGTGTTTCTGTTGGTGCAACAACGTATGACATCTTCGGAGTTTCACCATAGGAAATTTCTTCATATCCGAGATAGGCTGTGATCACTTCTGACTTATTCACTGTTTTTACCGGAACCCACATAGTAACAGTTTTGTATTTTTTATTATCTGCCGGCTGGAAAGTCAGTTCAAATTTGGTCTGATCCGCTACTTCCTGATCTGTCACAACATGAGCTGCATCTTCAAACTTCCATGTTCCTGCCGGTGCATTTTCAATCCCTTTCAATGTAGCTTCTGCTAATGTCTGACCATATTCAACTTCTACTTCCGGTGTAGGAAGCTTTGGTTCAAATATCATGTTGCTGTTTGTCTCATAGATCAACCGTGACATTGGTTCATCAATAAAGTTAAGCATTACTGTTCCAAGGAATCGGTTATCAATACAATTGTCTTCGTCTTTAAATAATCTCGGATTAATTTCCTGTGTCAATCCTAACGGTGCTCCTTGTGAGCAAGAAGTATAATTAAATACCCAAGAATTGTACTCGATCGGATGGCTTGTATCCTGTCCTGTTGTCTGCTTCATCGTTTCTAATATATACGGCCACTTCTCACTTCCATATGTATTATATGCATCCTGAATATACACATGATTTTTTCCATCATCATATAACTTGTACGCATATTTATAATCTTTATATTTTATGTCATCCCAATTCGTAAGGTTAAATCCCATCGCACGTTCAACCGAACTGTCGTAGTTCTTGGTCAGATTAAATCTTCGAAGAAATATGATTTTTCCCCTTGCTTCCTTCATTGATGGGATATCCCTCCACTGTAGACCTTGTCTTATTTTTTTCAATAAATTCAGCTACCGCATGCTCTAATCCAATTGTAGAACCGGCATCTGATTTTACTGTAAGAATGACTGTTTCTGACTTATGCTTCTCTAAGAAACCGAGGGAAGTATTGAGGATTGACTGTAATGTAAGATCACTTCCATTTTTTTCCTGACACTGCCATAATTCGCCTCCATGTACAATCTTTACGTCTGCTGCAGAAGCATCATCTTTTGTCGCATTTGCACGGATATCAAAGCTGCGTGCCCCCATATTCAACTGCTCATCATAATAAAGATTCTGACAGGATGTAATGGATACACTTGGAACTAAATCATCCACAACCCCTGCTGTTCCGGTATCATGTGTTGCCGGAATATTAACAGAAGACAGTAGTGCCTCATCTGGAATGCCTGCCATCCATTCATTCGCATAACTGTAAGCTGTTGCAGCTGTATTACCTGCTAAAATAGATAACTCTACATTCATTCCCTTTTTCCCAAACACTAAAGTTGGGACGCTATTTTCGATATACCATCCAGTTCTGGCATTCTGAATTTTATACGTACCATCTTTCTGCTTAAAAAATCGCCACAATTGACTTGTATTCTGATTCCTGTCAAATTTTTCAGTCGTCCAGACGTTCACACTTGCATTAAGTTTTCCAGATTCTCCTTCTACATCTAAAGATAGATTCGTTTTGCTTTCACCATCAGAGACCGCATCTATTTGATAAGCATGATACTCTGATTTCCATTTCAATTTCCATTTACTGGTTATTCCCATTACTTGAAATGTTGGATGAGATCCTGGAGCTGACAGATTGCTTACTCTATTTAAAGCATCAAGTTTTCCTGCTTCATGAATTTCACAAATAGCACTTGTATCTTCTTCTTTTAAAACCTGACTTTCTTTTCCCGTGAGTGGAACTACGGATTTGTGATCAGCCAGACTTTTCTGTTGCTCTCATCTGTCTGGATGATTTTCGGATTATTATTATTCAGTTTTCCTTCATATCCGATCCATTTTCCACTGTTTCTATTCTTAATATAGTATCTCGCATTTCCATTTGCATCATTACCGATATAATAAAAGGCAAACTGGCGGTGATTATTTCCCTTTACTTCACTGTCTGAAGACTCCCATAAATGAAGTACTGCACCGCTGTCTTTACTTTTACCATCCACGTCTGCAAAACGATCCGTTCCATCTACTTTAATATGTTTAATCCCATACCATTCCTTTTCTATATGATCTAAACGGAAACGACAATTATTTCCTTCTGAAGTATCCAAATGAACAACACTATTTTTCCCTGCATCATCATTTACGTTCCAGCGATAGTCTTTGTTCTCTTCTAGTGTAATAAATAATTCACTATTTGTCTCCATCTCTGTTGACATACTTCCACTTGAATCCGCCGCTTTTACACTGATTGGAATCCCTGTAAGTGCTATCGTCATACATATGAGTGCTGCCATTATCCTTTTTATTGTTTTCATATCCGTTTTTTCCTCCTCATTTGTATTTTGCTATATTATCGGCAATCATATTTCTTCTTATTATATTTTTGATACCAGATTGTTCAATATTTTTGACATGAACTGTCTGAAAATGGCACGAATCGTTATTCTGTGGTATACTAATCCTATGTCAAAACGTTTGTATTTATTTTGAATAGATACAAATCAGGGAGGATATTCGTATGTTAATCGCTATTGTTGATGATATTGCCGAAGAGCGTATTCTGCTTCGAACACGATTAGAAAATATATTAAATCAGAAAAATGTAGAGTTTCATTGCTATGAATATGAGAATGGTGAAGCATTTCTCAAGGCTTCAAAAGAACATGACTTCACAGTTTTATTTCTGGACATTTATATGAACGGGGCAAATGGAATCGAAATCGCCCGTGAATTTAGAAATACCAACAAAGACTGTCTGTTGATTTTTACTACAACATCTCTGGATCATGCACTGGAAGGTTTTAAAGTACGTGCCATGCATTATCTGGTAAAACCTTATACGGAAGAAGAACTGGCTTCTTTAATCGATGAAATCCTGTCCCGGATTCCGGCTTCGGAGAAAAAACTGACAGTGAAAGTAAATGGAAGTGATCTTCAGATACCATTTAAAACGATCATTCACGCGGATCATTTTTCTCATATGATCCATATTCATACAACAAAAGAAAAAGAACTTGTCATCCGACAGTCTTTTGGGACTTTTACTGCTCCATTAAAAGAAGATTCCCGCTTTTTTATCTGCAACAGAGGACGATCATCAACATGGAACATGCTGTTGATTTTGACGGAACAATGTTTCTTTTAGACGATGGAAGCAAGATTGTTGTCAGCAGAGAACTGTGCAAACCTGCACGACAACACTTTATGGATTATCTATTTCAAAAGGGGGGATTTTGATGTGGACTTTAATTTTCCAGACTTTAGAATTTACAGTTTTGATTCCTGGTATGCTGCTTGCCTATCTGCCGGTAAGATCATCTCTGAAGCAAACACCTAAGAAGCTGGCTGTCTGGATACTTCCGCTTCTTATTATATGTTCTTGTTTTTGTGGTTTTGCATGCCATAGATTTCATTTGTCAACAAGATCTGTTCTTCTTCCTCTTTTATTTGTTCTATTTATTCTATATCATAGCACTTTGTTAATTTCACTTTGGAAATCTGTCAGCATCTATCTTGCCGTCTGTGCAGTTTTTTCTTGCTTTAACAGCCTTTCCAGAGCTGCTTCTGCAATGTTGAATTTTGGTTCTGAACACCTTGCATTTTCCGATTTTTCTACTTTTGGAATCCTGTATAATCTTTTCTGCATTCTTTTCGTCCTTCTCATATGGTATCCAGCCTCCCATTCCGTCAAAGAAATGGTAGAAGATGAAAATCTTGCTCAGACCTGGTATGTTTTCTGGATTCTCCCGGTTCTGGTCATCGGATTGAACCTTGCTTTGATTCCAAAATATAACACCATCCTGCACACACAGCGTTTTCTGCGTGGATACATAGTGATTGTTTATGCTCTTCTACTCATCCTTGCATTATTTTACTCGATGTTTTTAATGATGGCTAATATCCTGAATAAAAACAAAAAACTTCAGCAGGAAAATCTTTTTCTTTCTGTACAACAGGAACGATATGAGAATTTAAGAAGTGCGATAGAAGAAGCCAGACAGGCTCGACATGATATTCGTCATCATTTTATACAACTATCTGCTATGGCCAAAGACGGTGATTTAGAAAAGATCAAAAAATACCTGCAAAATGCATTGGATAAAATTCCCACCCTTGATTATCACTTCTGTGAAAATCAGTCTGTTGATAACGTAATCGGATATTATTATGCACTTGCCCAAAAAGAAGAAATTCCATTTGATGCCCGTGTTGATCTTCCAAAAGAACTTTCCGTAGATGAAATGGATCTCTGTCTTATTCTTTCCAATCTATTAGAAAATGCATTGGAAGCCAGTCGCAAAACTGCCGCTGCGCAGCAGCGGATATCGTTGGAAATCTATCAACATTCTGCTTCTATTCTTTTAATTCGGGTTGAGAATAATTTTGATGGAAATATCAAAGAAAAAGACCATCTATTCCATTCCACCAAGCGAACGGGACTTGGGTTGGTACCCAATCCGTCCGCAGAACAGCAGAAAAGAACGATGGTTCTTGTGATTTCACTTATGAAAATGGAGTCTTTACCGCAAAGATCATGCTTCGTGCTACTCCTTAGGTTTCTCCTCTTTAATATGTAAAGCGAAGGGCTTTTGATCAGTCTTTCGCTTCTTTTATATATTCGTTTTTAATTGCAAATCCGTGATCCATCGGACCGCTTCCTTTTCCAAGATTAAGCATTGCTGCAAGTGCCCCTGAGATATACTCTTTCGCACGCTCTACAGATTCCTCCAATGAGAATCCTTTTGCAAGATTAGAAGCAATCGCAGAAGACAATGTACAACCTGTACCATGAGTATTCGGATTATCAATTCTTTTTCCGTTAAACCAGCGATACACTCCATCTGCATACAGCAGATCATTCGCATCATTCAAGTTGTGTCCACCCTTGCAAAGTACTGCACAGTGATATTTTTCTGAAATTTCTTTCGCCGCATCTTCTGCACTTGTGATCTTTCTTCCGATCAACTCCTCTGCCTCCGGAATATTCGGAGTCAGTACACTTGCAAGCGGGAATAATTCTTCCTTCAATGTATCCGCCGCATCATCACTGATCAGCTTCGCTCCGCTTGTTGCTACCATAACAGGATCTACTACAATATTCTTTGCTTCATACTGACGCAGCTTCGCTGCAATAACTTTGATCAGTTCTTTATCTGAAACCATCCCGATCTTTACGGCATCCGGATAGATATCTGTAAAGATACTGTCAAGCTCCTGTCCTAAAAATTCCGGTGTTGCATTTAATATAGAAGTAACACCTGTTGTATTCTGCGCTGTCAATGCAGTAATCGCACTCATTGCATATACTCCATTGGTGATCATTGTCTTGATATCAGCCTGGATTCCTGCGCCTCCGCTAGAGTCACTTCCGGCGATTGTAATTGCTGTTTTCATGTTCTCGTCCTCCTTCTATTATAAATAAAATAAACCATCCAGATCCACTTTCCGAAATGCTGCACATTTCATCTAAACATCCGCTTGGCTCTGAACAGTTCAAAATGGGTACAAAAAAAGCGGGTGATGGGAATCGAACCCACGTATCCAGCTTGGAAGGCTGGTGTTCTACCATTGAACTACACCCGCGTGTCTTGTGTTATCTCTGACACGAGTTATATCTTATCATACATGCCAGAGATATGCAAGCACAAATTTAAATTTTTCTAAATACTTTAGATTTTTCGTATCTACCTTATTACAATTTTTGCAATTCCATCAATTTCTTTCTTAATCTCATATTTTCCTCTTCTGCTTTATCAGCTCTTTGTTTTTCTTCTTCCGTTCTTTGCTTTTCTTCTTCTATCTTCTGCTTCTCTTCTTCTAATTCTCTTGCAATGTTCTCCTTCGCTTGAGCCACCTGTTCGGCTACTTTCTCTGCCACCTGTTCGGCTACTTTCTCTGCCACTTGTTCTTCGACCTGTTTTGCAACACTTGCCTTTACTTGTGCCAATTCTTCTTCCATCTCGTCAATCATCAACTTCACTGTATTGCGATCCAAAATCTCAAGTTCTTTCGAAAACATCTCCATCATTCCTTCCATATTAAGACAGAGTGTATAGATTTCTTCATAAATCTTCTGAAAATCCGAATTCTGATTCAAAAGTTTAATAATCATCTCCGGATCATCCTGACTAAGAAATACGAGCCACTCTTCCAATCTATTTTTTATCTTTCTGTTTTCATTTTGAATGATGTCACCAAAAATGTCAAGACATATAAAAGTATATTCTTGCAGTAAATTCACTTCTACTCCTGTATCACTTTTTTGTTCGCAATGATGAATATATATTTCTTTCGAAAACCTGCGGAAATCAGCACTGCTCTTTTCAAATAATACAATTGTATAGACTTTCTGAATTCTCTTATAAGTAAATGAATTTCCTAATTCTGCGCGCACTCGTTTATACTGTCGTAACAATAAATCGGAAGAATAACAGGCACTTCTCTGTCCGGGAAATAAATATCCCATTTTTTGTACTTCAACATTTGCTATACTACCATCTTCAAACTGAACAACAATGTCCATAATCAATAAGGAACTCTCCGCTGCAATACGCGCCGATTCATTCGGAAGTACTTTTAAGATTCTAATTTTTCTTCCTAATATTTCTGATAGAAAATCATTTAACCTTTCAGGTCTGGTGTCCGGATTCATAATAACTTTAAAATAGGTATCATAGAGAAGTTTTACACCTTTCACCCCAGTGCAAATGTCAAGATATTCCTGTTGGTATTTTTCTTCCCATCCACAAAATGTCTTCCACATTTCCGGCTATTGCGAATTTCTTCAAGCACTTGTCCTTTGGTTCTGATCATTGGAAAATAGTTTTGTAATTTGTTTTTCATCTTTTATTTTGATGCGATGTTTAAAATAAAGAATGTCCAACACCAACTTCATGAATTGGTATGTTCTCAGAATATCCCAGTTCACTTTTAATTGCAATGTGTTTCTTGTTTATAACTCATCTTTTTTGTTGATAATCTGTAGATAACTTCAAAAATCAATATTTTTTCAATTCCAACTGTCATTTTCACCAAATAAACGTTATAATATTGTTAATTTATAGTCATTTTTTGTCCAAAACGCCATAATTCAAAAAAGCGGAGAAAAAATGTCACATGGCCTTTTAATGTATCACCTTTTCTCTCTATAATGAATAAAAAGGAGGAGGAAGATTCGTGGATTTATTTAATAGCTTACCACTTAAAAAGCAGGAATATATGAACCGGCTTTTCAGAAACTGTACGGAGGAAGTCAAGTATTACATGTCCGTGATTGATGTGGAAGCTGACCAGACTTTTATCAAAGCCGGAGAAGAATGCAAGTACATATACATCATTTTATCAGGGAAAGTAACCGGAGTCGAATGGCCGATGCATGAGAAATCTTATTTCTTTAAGGACTTTGGACCAGGTGACTTCTTTGGTGAGATTGAATGTTTTGCCGGACTTCCAAGATACCGGATCAGCATTCTGTCTTCAACAAAATGCCGGCTGCTTGCCATTCCATCTATTTATTATATGGAGTGGATGCATATGGATGTTGATGCACTGTTCATGAGAACACAGGAAAATATCAGCCGCCTCGTTCTGCAAACTGCGGAAGCCAGGAAATATCTGTTTATGGAAGGAAAAGACCGATTAATGGTTCATCTAGTCCGTAAATATGAACAAAAGGTCCCGGCACCGGAGATTCTGGTACTCAACCAGACACGAGCGCGCATTTCCGAAGAAGTGGGGATTTCTATTAAAACTCTGGACAGAAACATCAGAAAGCTGGAAGAGATGAATCTTCTGACGCTGAATAAAGGAAAGATCGTGATTACCAAGGCCCAATATCTTCAGATGAAACAGGATATTGATTTTTACGTAAACGGTTGATCCAAACTTATGTTTAAGGAGGGGATAACATGTATGTAGGAAAAAGGTTACTCGTGTAGATGCCTACGATAAAGTAATTGGACGTACAAAATATACAGATGATCTCTGTGATAAGAGTGCCTATATTGCACGTATTTTACACTCTACAATTGCCAACGGACGTGTTCTTTCTATTGACACATCTGAAGCTGAGAAGATACCTGGAGTTGTAAAAGTATTTACCTGTTTTGATTTAAAGGAGAAGCATTATTTTCCAACTGCCGGACATCCATGGTCCACAGATGAATCACATCAGGATGTTGCCGATCGTCTTGTACTTACAGACCGCGTCAGATTTTATGGGGATGATATCGCTGCGGTTGTAGCAGAGGATGAGGTTTCCGCTGCACAGGCACTTCGTGCGATCAAAGTAGAATATGAAGAATATCCATTTGTTCTGGATGTTATGGATGCTATGAAAGAGGATGCTCCTCAGCTTCATGATAAATATCCAAACAATATTCTCAAGCATACAACAATCAGTAAAGGAAATTATGAAGAAGCTATCAAAGAACCTGGACTAATCAAAGTAGAAGGCTGGTACAGCACACCAACTGTTCAGCACTGTCATATTGAAAACTTTATCTGCTATGCTGAGATGGAAGGAGACCGCATCAAGGTTGTAAGTTCTACTCAGATTCCTCATATCGTACGTCGAGTTGTTGGTCAGGCACTCGGAGTTGAATGGGGTAAGATCCGTATCATTAAGCCTTATATCGGCGGTGGTTTCGGAAATAAGCAGGATGTTTTGTATGAACCACTTTGTGCATGGCTTTCCATGCAGCTTCATGGACATCTTATTAAACTTGATGTACCAAGAGAGGAGACCTTTGTTTCTACTCGTGTACGTCATGCGATCAAGAGCCACATCATTTCATGGGTTCGACCGGATGGAACATTTGCTGCAAGAAAACTGGAAGCATTTTCCGATCAGGGTGCTTACGCTTCCCATGGTCACAGCATCTGTGCAAAAGGTGTTGGCGCATTCCCGCAGCTTTATCCTTGTGATAACGTAGAGCTGATGCTTATACAATATTCACAAACAAATCCGTTGCCGGTGCGATGCGTGGTTACGGAATTCCGCAGGCAATGTGGGCTGTAGAATGTCATACAGAAGACATTTGTGCAAAACTTAACATGGATCCACTTGAATTCCGCCGCAAAAACCTGATGCCGGTCGGATACAAGGATGCATTTTCTAAAAATGAATTATACAGCGACACATTCAACCAGTGCCTCGACAAAGGAATCGAAGTTACTGATTACCTTCGTAAATACAAAGAATACCAGAACCAGACAGGAGATATCCGCAGAGGTATCGGTATGGCAGTCTTCTGGTACAACACAGCTGTATGGCCAATCTCACTTGAGACATCTTCCTGCCGTATGGTATTGAATCAGGATGGTTCTCTTCAGGTTCAGCTTGGTGAGACAGAGATCGGACAGGGTGCTGATACTGCATATTCACAGATGACTGCAGATATTCTTGGCGTTCCGCTTGAAGCTGTACATGTTGTTTCCTGTCAGGATACAGACGTTACGCCATTCGGAACAGGTGCTTATGCATCCCGTCAGACTTATACAGCCGGATTCTCAATCCGCCAGACGGCACTGCTTCTGAAAGAGCGCATTTTGAAATATGCGCATGAACTGACAAGAATGCCTGAATACAATCTGGATATCATTGACGGACAAATTGTTCGCATCACAGATAACCGTGTTCTGATGTCTCTTGGAGATCTTTCAACAGAAGCACTTTACAGCCTTTCACACAGTGAGCATCTGTCAGCTGAAAGTACAGCACAGATTAAGTCCAATGCTTACTCCTTCGGATGTACATTTGCAGAAGTTGAAGTTGACATCCCGATGTGTAAGGTGAAACTGCTTGATATCGTCAATGTACATGACGCCGGAACTCTTATCAACCCGGCACTTGCTGAAGCTCAGGTACACGGTGGTATGAGTATGGGAATCGGATTCGGACTTTCTGAAAACCTGCTCTTTGATCCGAAAACCGGAAGAGCATTAAATAATAACTTGCTCGATTACAAGTTATCCACATTTATGGATCACCCGAGACTACGCGCTTATTTCGTAGAAAATGCGGAGCCTACAAGTGCATTCGGAACAAAATCTCTTGGTGAGCCACCGACATGTTCTATTGCACCTGCAATCCGCAACGCAGTTTATCAGGCAACAGGTGTCTATGTAAATGATGCACCAGTGAATCCACACCATCTGTTCCGCAGCATGAAAGAACAACATATGTTTGAGGAAGGAGGAGAAGCAAATGTATGATCTTAAAGCACTTTATGAAGCTGAAAGCGTAGCTCATGCTATACAGCTTTTACAGGAACATCCGGAAGCACAGATCATTGCCGGCGGAAGTGACGTTCTTGTACAGATGCGTGAAGGACGTCGCGCAGGAAAAGAACTTGTAAGCATTTATAGAATTGATGAAATGAGAGGCATATCTTATGAAGAAGACGGTGCGATCCGCATTGGCTCTCTGACCAGCTTCTCTCATATTACAAAGGATCCGATCATCCAGAAGCATATCAACGTACTTGGGGAAGCTGTTGATATGGTTGGTGGACCACAGATCCGTAACATCGGAACGATCGGTGGAAACACATGTAATGGTGTTACATCCGCTGATTCCGCTTCAACACTTCATGCATGGGATGCAATTGTTGAGATCACAGGACCGGACGGAGTTCGCAGAATCCCGATCCATGACTTCTATATTAAAGCAGGAGTCGTTGATCTGAAACCGGCAGAGATTCAGACAGCGATCATCATCCGAAGGAAGCATACGAAGGCTACCACGGACATTACATTAAATACGCAATGCGTAATGCAATGGATATCGCAACAACAGGATGTTCTGTCAATGTAAAACTCTCTGAAGATAAGAAGACGATCAAGGATGTCAGAATTGCTTACGGAGTTGCAGGACCTGTTCCGATGCGTGCACCTTCTGCTGAGGCAAAAGCAAAGGGCAAACCGCTTACAAAAGCTGTTGTTCATGAATTTGGTCAGGCTGTTCTGGAAGATATCAATCCACGTGACAGCTGGAGAGCATCCAAGGCATTCCGTCAGCACATCGCTACTGTTCTTGCAGAGCGTGCACTGACAGAATCTATCAGATTGGCAGGAGGTGTGATCGATGAATAAACAGTACAAATTACTTACCTGCACGATCAACGGTAAGAAAGTTGAGAAAATGATCGATGTCCGTGCATCACTTACAGATGTTTTAAGAGATGACTTCCGTCTGACCAGCGTAAAGAAAGGCTGTGAAGTCGGAGAATGTGGAGCATGCAATGTAATCATTGATGGGGAATGCTTCAACTCCTGTATCTATCTCGGTGTATGGGCTGAGGGAAAAGAAATCCTTACTCTTGAAGGTCTCGCCGGACCAAATGGTGAGTTATCCGATATTCAGCAGGCATTTATTGACGAAGCAGCTGTTCAGTGTGGCTTCTGTACACCTGGATTCATCATGAGTGCAACTGAACTTTTAAATGCCGGCAAAGAATTCTCAGATGATGAGATTCGTAAAATGATGTCCGGTCATCTGTGCCGCTGCACAGGTTATGAAAACATTTCCGTGCAGTCAAGAAGACAATGCTTCGCAGACTCGGAAAAATGAAGAAGCAGACGCTGTCTAAAAGTGAATTGGGTTGCTGTTCTACACTGCCTGGGGACAGCATGACTGGGCACAGCTTTTGTGCCCAGTAACAGAAGCAGCACTCAATTGTAACGTTGTAACTACAATCACATAAAAGGTTCGCAGATTTTCATTTACAACAATCTGCAAACCAGTATATAGTGGTTTCTGTTTGGGGATCTGTATAACAGATACAGAACCATTATATGAAATATCTAGAAAGAACGGGTATGTAAATATGAAAGATAAAGAACGAAATATCACAACCGTCAGCGAAGAAAATATCTATCTCCTGAACGGCCGCGTACCACTCGGAAAAGCGATTCCTTTCGGCTTACAGCATGTACTGGCCATGTTCGTAGCCAACCTTGCTCCTGTATTAATCGTCTGCAGTGCCGCTCTTGTCAGAGGCACCGGTGATCATCTGACCGCTGTTGAAATCACTCGACTTCTTCAGTGCGCCATGTTCGTAGCCGGAATCGGTACTTGTTTACAGCTCTACCCTATATGGAAGATTGGTTCGAAACTGCCGATCGTTATGGGTGTCAGCTTCACTTTCCTTGGAAGTCTTCTGATGATCTGTACAAATCCGGATCTCGGATATGAAGCATGGTCGGTGCCGTTATCCTTGGTGGTATCTTCGAGGGAGTTGTTGGTTTAAGTGCCCAGTATTGGAAGAAATATTTAACACCGGTTGTATCCAGCTGTGTTGTTATCGCGATCGGACTTTCTCTTCTCCCGGTTGGAATGAATTCCTGGGGCGGTGGAAGCGGTTCCGAATCATTTGGATCCTGGTATCACCTTCTTGTAGGTCTTGTGACACTGATTGTCTGTCTGGTTTCAAGATATTTACTGCATGGTGTATACAAAAACCTGAACATTCTTGTTGGATTAATCTTCGGTTATATCCTTTCCGCAATCTTTACTGTTGCTGGTATTGCTCCAATGATCAATTTCTCCGGAATCAGCAAAACAATCAGTGAAGTCGGATTTTTCAGCCTTCCAAGACTTGTATTCTTCACTGGTCACACACCGATATTTGACCTTGGAGCATTCTTTACAATTGCGATTGTCTTCCTGGTTTCTGCCGCTGAGACAACCGGAGCTACAACTGCAGTATGTAAAGGATCTTTAGACCGTGACATTAAGATTGAAGAGCTGCAGGGATCTCTTGCAGTTGACGGATTCTCCAGTACAATTTCCGGATGTTTCGGATGTCTGCCACTGACTTCCTTCAGCCAGAATGTCGGACTTGTAACTATGACAGGCGTAATCAACCGATTCACGATCCTTATGGGAGCTTTGATCCTGATCCTGGCATCTCTGTTCCCGCCGCTTGGAGCTTTCTTTAACTCCTTGCCGCAGTCAGTACTTGGTGGATGTACCGTTATGATGTTTGGTTCAATCCTGTACGAAGGAATCAAGATGCTCAAAGACTGTGAGTTCAATGACCGCACAATGATCATTGTATCTCTCGCTTTCTGCGTCGGCGTTGGTCTTACACAAACAGATGCGAACTTCTTCAGCGCTTTCCCACAGGCTGTGGGAGATATCTTCAACGGAAATGCTGTTGCAGGTGTGTTCGTAGTATCACTGCTGCTCAGTCTGATCCTGCCGAAAGATAAAAGTGAAAAAGTAGAAGAATAACGAATAAGAAGAAAAATAACAACTGTAATTGAAAAATATTTCTCTTACAGCTGTTATTTTCTTTTTTTAAAAGGTTTTCTTTCACCATCCAGCTTCCGGAGCAGCCATCACCTTGATTATTGGGGCTTCCTTCTGCATATTCTACTCACTCCTTTGTGCTGATCTTCTCCAGACATGCAATCAATTCTGCCTCACTTCTTACCACTGCATCCGGCTTTACATCACCTGCTGCCTGATGTCCGCGATGATTATACCAGACTGCGTTCCATCCCGCAGCTTTAGCCCCAACAATATCATTTTCGAAAGAATCTCCTACATAGCAGATCTCTTGCGGCAAAATCCCCATTCTTTCCGCCGCACGACTGAAAATCCTCTTGTCCGGTTTTGCTACCCCGAGTGCTCCTGATATAAATACATGACCTACTGGAATCCATTCCGTTACACCAAGTGCGTTCACTTTATCCCACTGATGCTGCGCCGGACCATTTGTAACGATTCCCAAAGTCACCTTCTCTTTCAAGTTCTGCATCAACTGTCTCATTGCATCTGTCATCTTGATTTCATGCTGTTTTTCTTCATAAATTGCTTGGAATTCCAATGCCTTGAGTGCATCAATCTTCTTCCCATAATCAAGGAATGCATTTTTGAATCGATAGATATACATCTCTTCCATTGACATCTCACCACTTAAACAGCGTGCATACACGGAATCGCTGTATCTTCTGCTTGCCAAAAATGCGCCTTCCAGATCCAGATCTTTATCTTCCGGGAAAACCTCCCTGCATGTTTCCTTAAATGGAGTTGATAAATCATATAATGTGTCGTCTACATCGAATACAATTGCTTTCATTATTCTCATCCTGTCCTTTTCCCACTCCCTGGTAAACTGTTTTGGTTACTACTTGCACTACATACGACTGGCAATCCATTCTGACAGATACCATGCTTGTTATCTTTTTATCAATCTATTGATAGTCTAACATAGTTTATTTTGTTTGACTAGGTTCAATTTTGTCCACTATTTTATAAATCTTATAAGTATACGCTAACCATAAACCTGATTATCCCTTGCATCACCGTGCTATAATTAAAATTAAGGTGGTTAGAAACATTTACCATCTGCTAAGGATTTTGAAAGAAGGCATTTTAATGAAAACTTATGTTACACACTATTTTAACTTTGAATACATCGGAATCTACCTGCTCGTCTCGCTGATCGGGCTGGCCGTTGTGATCGGTATTGTTCTTGGCGTAGCAAATTGAAAACACGCCAGCGACTGCAAGATGACTCCCTGTCTCACAAAGCAATCCTTCGTATCAACCGCCATCACCAGGAGCGAAAAAGAAGCATTATCGAAAGTTTCTTTGAGATGGTCTTCGCCAGCACCTCCGTGCTGATTTTTCTGTCTCTTTACTATATTATTGATGAGAGGATCCCCGGCGTATCCGTTTACTGGCAGAAGTATCAGGACATTATTCTTCTGCTTTTCCTCTGTTTCTCTGTCATTTTAAATGGATGGCTTGATATTGTCTTTGTACCATTGGAAGAAATAGATTCCAACCAGAAGGCTTCCATCAGACTGGTGTCTTCATTTTATATTATCTTGATTCTGCTTTATATTAAATTCATTTATAGTGATGATAATTATGATTCACTGATGATGTATTTTATCACACTTGCAGTCGGACGCTTCATTTACTTTGACTTTACGATGGATGATTTTCTTTCCACGATTCATGGATTTTGGGAAGAACTTCCACTTCTGATTTTAATGACAAGCTACTCCGGATTTATCTGCTGGTTTGGATTCCACATTGGATTCTTGCTGACTTCCAACGGCGTGATCGTCAGCACACTGCTGGCGCATCTATTTATGGTATGTTCGATTTTTATTTTGGATAAGACAAGGATTTTGAGGCTGGTGATGTGATTTTGAATCGTAATGTAAGTAAAAATACGGTGCAACCTGTCAAAACAAATTGCACCGTATCTCATAGATTATTCCAATTTCTTACACTTCCTTGAATTTCGGATGTTTGGACAGTACCATTGTCACTGCGAATCCGACTACCAGTGAGATCAGAATTCCAATCATATAATTGAGCATACCGCCGGACTTGATACATACAAATCCAATGATTCCTGCTGCCCCTGGGGAAATATTCTGGACATTCGTCAGTGTCACATAAGCACATCCGACAGCAGAACCGAACATAGCTGCATAGAATGGATATTTCATCTTCAGATTGACTCCGAACATTGCCGGTTCTGTAATTCCAAGCAGAGCAGAGATACCGGAAGAAACAGCAATACTCTTCATTTTCTTATCTTTTGCACAGAACATAGCTGCCAGTGTTGCTCCACCCTGAGCCACGTTATTACACGCTGCAATTGCAAAGAGGAAAGAACCTCCTGCCGCGATCAGCTGAATATCTACCGGCAACAGACTGTGATGCATTCCTGTCATTGTCAGCGGTGCATAGATGAATCCGAAAATGAATCCTCCGACAACACCTAATGTATCATGCAACCACAGAATAACATTTGTGATCCAGTCACCTGCTGTACGCATTACACCACCTACTACAGTGAAGGTAAGGAATGCAGTTACAAGCACAGACAGCGCCGGGGTCAGAAGGTTGTCCAGATATTCTGGAACTACCTTGTGCAGTTTTTTCTCAATGAATGCCAGGATGGCAGCTGCTGCAAGTACTGGAAGGACAGTTCCCTGATATCCAACCTTTTCGATCGTCAGAGCTCCGATGTGCCATACCGGAACCGTTCCCTCTGTGATTGCTGTACCATAGGAATACGCATTCAGAAGATCTCCGGATACCATGATCATTCCCATAACAGCTCCGAGATATGGATTTCCTCCGAACATCTTTGTTGCTGAAAATCCAACAAGGATTGGCAGGAATGCATATGCCGCACTGGCAAATGTATTAATCATAGATGCCAGATCAGAAATATTCGGATATGCTTCCACAAGTGACTTTCCTGAAATAAAGAGTCCTTCTGCTGTCAGGACATTATTGAGTCCCATCAGAAGACCGCTGGCAACCAGCGCAGGGATGATCGGTACAAATACGTCCGCCAGCATCTTGACTAGTTTCTGAAGCGGATTCATTTTCTGGTCTGCATCTTTTTTTACTTCATTTTTGGAACTCTCTTTGATATCTGCGTACTGGATAAAATATTTGTACACCTCATCCACCGTACCACTTCCGATAATAATCTGGAACTGGCCGCCTGTAGAAAACTGGCCTTTTATAAGCTCTGTCTTAAGAATTCCATCTACATCTGCTTTGCTCTCATCTTTTAATACCAGTCGCAATCTGGTCGCGCAGTGAGCCGCGCTGATCACATTTTCTTTTCCTCCTACCAGACGCAGAAGTTGACTTGCTGCATTCTGATATCTCTGTTCTTTTCCCATTGTAGCTCCTCCTATAACTTCTTACTTTTCTATCTCAATCAGGATTTCCGGAATACTATTGTTGTACTTGAAAAGTCCTGTCTGATTCTTGGTATCCGGATGCTGCATACATCAGTTCATCCCCTCCATATTCCTGTCCGGTCGCACAGTCTGTGTAGATTGCGTCCGGGTCCAGACCTCTCAGCCGGATGACCGGCATCCGATATGCTGCTCTTGCGAGGATCTGCACGTGTGTGAAAATTACTTCCATTCCATCTTCAGACACGATATTCCATGCGCTCTGATTCTCACAGAATGGATTTGCCAAACGATAATAGGTTCCAAACTGTACCGTTCTTCGCCTCTTTTTATATTCTTTAATCTGTGCTTTCACTTCCTCTTTCTCTTCTTTAGAAAGATTTTTCAGATCCAGCTCATAGCCGAGATTCCCTGCTGCCGCAACCGCAAATCTTGTAGCAAGCGGTGTTGTCCTTCCCACCTGATGATTTGGACACGCAGATACATGAGCCCCCATTGTAACCGGCGGAAACAGGAAACTTGTTCCATGCTGGATCTTCAATCTGCAGATTGCATCGGTATTGTCACTCGTCCAGGTCTGCGGCATGTAATAAAGCATTCCTGCATCAAATCTGCCGCCGCCACTGGAACAGCTTTCAAACAAAACCTGTGGAAATCTTTCCGTCAGTGTTTCCATCACATGATAAAGTCCAAGTACATAACGATGAGATAATTCCATCTGGTTTTCTCTGCCCAGGTATACACTTCCAAGATCCGTCAGATGTCGGTTCATATCCCATTTCACATAACTGATATTTCCCGGTTCCAGAATCCTTCCAACAGACTGAATCAGATACTCACAGACTGCCGGGTTAGACAAATCAAGCACAAGCTGATGCCGGCTGCGGATCGGATCATAAAGCGGACTTCTGATCACCCAGTCCGAATGTGTCCTGTAGAGATCACTTTTCTCCGAAATCATTTCCGGTTCAAACCAAATTCCAAATTCAATTCCTTTCTGTTTCACCCGCTTTGCCAGATTTTGCAGCCCGTCTGGAAATTTCGTCTTATCTTCTACCCAGTCTCCAAGGGAAGTCGTATCTGTATTCCTTCCTTTAAACCAACCATCATCCATCACCAGCAGTTCGATTCCAAGCTCCGCGGCCTCCTCTGCCAAATTCAATATTTTTTCTTCGTTAATATCAAAATACATTCCTTCCCAGCTGTTCAATAACACCGGACGTTCTTTCTCTCTGTACGTCCCCCGGCAGACACGTTCTCTGTACAATTTATGGAAGATCTCTGTCATCCCGCCCAATCCCTGTTCACTGTATACAAGGACTGCCTCCGGTGTACAGAAACTTTCCTGCGGGTGCAACTTCCACTGGAACTGAAATGGATTCAGCCCGATCTGTACCCGCGTCGTTCCATACTGCCCACACTGGACACTCCCATAAAAATCTCCGCTGTAGATCAGATTTACGCCCAGAACTTCACCCTGCTCTTCTGTCGTCTGTGAACTTAACAATCCAAGAAACGGGGTTGCCTGCGGACTGCTTGTTCCACGACGGCTCTCGATCACAACTGCATCTGCACAGAGTGGACGCCGGTACATATTTTTCTCTTCTACATGCGCCCCAGCAAAGGTCAGCACATCATACCCCTGTGTCGGCAGATCCATGCTCATACTTAAGAATCTGCTAATCTCCACCGGCTCTTTTCCATCGTTAATCCATTTAGCAAATCTTGTGACCACCGCATCTTCATAGATTGTGTAATATAACAGGATTCTCTGGTTTCTCACTTCGTCCTGAAGCGTAATTTCCAGTGTCATTGCTTCTGCAACCTGCTCTGTATAGACATGTGGGAGTCCTTCCGGTGCTGTCTTTCCTTTCAGAATTTGAAATCCTTGATAGAAAAATCTTGCGTTTCTGTCTCCCTGTGCATCCATCAGCTCATAGGCTGGACTTCTGAAATCTCCTTGGCCGGATTCCGGAAATTCTCTTTGCTGTGTGTCCAGCGAAAACGTCCTGTCTTCAACAACCGGATTTGCACAAAATCCTCTGTCGTAATAGAAGCTCTGAATGCCACCGCGCCACTTTTTCAACCTTTTTCCGTAATAACAGTGCTTTAAATAGCGCTGTTTTTCTACTTGAATCACATAACTGATTTTCTCATTATATAAATGAAAAATCTGCTGTTTTTCATCGAAAATGATCTGCATTCGGTTCCTCCTTTTTTCTTTTTATCTCCTGACTCATGTATTATAACGTCTATATTCTTTCCGTTTCAATGGTAATGTAAATCGTTGAATGGTAAATTCTTGCTGTTTATTCATTTTTCATTTATAATTAAATTCAAATATAGTTAAAGGAACTCATAAATATGACAAACAATCACTTATTTTCCAACCTACCATTTGGTTCTGTTGGATTCCACATAACTTCTGCCCTTCCTCTTCAAACACTAAAAGGAATCGGACTACACCATATTACATCGCATGATTATAACTGGGATAACAACACTAGAAAGAACTCTTATCTTCTTCTTCAATACACACTATCTGGAAAAGGAATTTTTCATATTTCCGGAAAATCCTATATTCAAGAGGCTAACGATCTGTTTCTTGTTCAGATTCCCGGAGACAGCCAGTACGCTCTTCCGTCTGATTCAGATCACTGGGATGTACTGTACCTAGAATTTTCCACGGAATGCCTTCCCCTTTTGTACTACATTCATCAGTCCAGTGGTCCCACTTTTCACCTTGATGAATCCTGTACCTTGCCAGAACAAATGAGAGATTTATATTTAAACGCGACTTCAAATCAGCTGGAATCGGTATTTGATAATTCAAAAGCTGCTTATTCTTTCCTTCTGGATTTAACAAGCTATGCATTATATCATCCTAAACTAACTTCACCACGTGTTACACTGGCAAAAAATTATATAGATACCCATTTTTACAATGTTTCCCTGAATCTAGATGAAATTTCTGATGCCGTAGGATTATCAAAGTATCATTTATGTCGGGAATTTACTCATTTATACGGAACTTCTCCTGGAAAATATCTAACGAATCTGCGTATTCAAAAATCCTGTATTCTGCTCCTTCAAAACCGATATCACACAATTGGTGATATTGCTTCGATGGTCGGATTTTCAAACGATAACTATTTTTGTAAAGTTTTCCGAAAATCTCTTGGAATTACTCCAACTCAATATCGAATTCAAAATCAGAACTATGATCTTGTGCGTGTACTTCACGACTCACATCCTTGCGTTCCATCCGATAAATAACTGCCTCATAGGGACGCAGTTCTGTCATTTTATCCAGGGCAGGGGTATCTTTATAGTTGCTTAGCAATACCTGCCCGGATTGCTTGCACCGGAAGGTTCTTGTCTTCTCATGAAAATTGCAAACGATCAGCCATTGCTCTGTTCCAAGTGTTCTTGTATAAATATATAGATCTTCATCCTCCGGGAATAGCAGATAATAGGTTCCATACACCATAATATCGTTCTCTTTCCGGAGACTGATCAGTTTCTGGTAATGATAAAATATGGAATCTGGATCTTTCCTTGCCTGTTCTACATTAATCTTCGTGTAGTTCGGATTCACACGATACCATGGGATTCCTTCGGTAAAACCTGCATTCTCTGTGCTATTCCACTGCATTGGTGTCCGCGCATTGTCTCTTGCTTTCGCACGGATCGCATGCATGGTCTCTTCTTTCGTGAATCCGGCTTTCAGACGTTCTTTGTAAATATTCTGGGTTTCAATATCCGGAAATTCTTCTATTGTCCGGAAAGGAACATTTGTCATGCCAATCTCTTCTCCCTGGTAGATATAAGGTGTTCCTTTCATCCCATGTAGCAATGTTGCAAGCATTTTTGCTGATAATACACGATATGCTCCGTCATTTCCCCAGCGGGATACAATTCTCGGAAGATCGTGATTATTCCAGAACAGACTGTTCCAGCCATGTCCTTCCAGTTCCGTCTGCCACTTGCTGAACACGCGCTTCAGATCCGGCAGATCTAATGGTTTCAAATCCCAGCGCTGACCTCCCGCTTTCTTATCCAGCTGGATCTGCTCGAACTGAAAAATCATGCTCAACTCCTTCCGTTTTGGATCCGTATACATCCTTCCGATCTCCGGAGTTGCTCCCCAGCATTCTCCGACCGTCATACTGTCCCTGCTGCCAAATGTCGCCTCATTCATCTCCTGCAGATAAGAATGTAACATCGGACCGTTTTCTTTGATCTTCTGATCCGGTATCTTTCCAATCAGGTCAATTACATCCATACGGAATCCGGCGATCCCCTGATCCAGCCACCAGTTCATCATGTCATAAATCTCCTGCCTGAGTTTTGGGTTCTCCCAATTTAGATCCGGCTGCTTCTTACTGTAAAAGTGCAGATAATACTCGCCTGTCTCCGGGGAATACTCCCAGGCACTTCCGCCAAAATTCGATTTCAGGTCATTCGGTGGCTGACCATCCTTTCCTTTCCGCCAGATATAATAATCACGATATGGATTCTCCGTACTTTTCTTTGCTTCTATAAACCAGGGATGCTCATCTGATGTATGGTTTACGACCAAATCCATGATGATTTTAATGCCATTATCTTGACATTTTGTGATCAGTTCTTCCATATCCTGCATTGTTCCGAATTCCGGATAGATTGCGCGATAATCTGAAATGTCATATCCATTATCATCCTGTGGGGACTGGTAAACTGGACAGATCCACAGCACATCCACTCCCAGCTCTTTTAAATATTTAATTTTCCCTGTAATTCCTGGAATATCTCCCATTCCATCCCCATTGCTGTCCGCAAAACTACGTGGATAGACCTGGTAGACGACACTGCTCTGCCACCATTTTTTCTCCATCTCATGCTCCCTTCTTGCTTTTTCATTTCGAACCCAGTATAATACAGGAAAGCAAAAGATACTTTCATTATTTTGTTCAAAAATAACACAATATTATGATTTCATGCGAGGTTTATTTATGTCACGCTCTTTAAAGGAAATGAACGCTCACGGAACTCCTATGTTTCCGCTGCAAGTATATACTCATCGAGATAAAAATGGTTTCTATTCTGTCACCGCCCACTGGCATGACGAACTGGAATTTCTCTATATTGAAGAAGGAACCTTGCATGGCATCATTGCCGGAACACCTTATGAGATGCAGGCCAGTGAATTCTACTTTATCAATTCCGGTGAGCTTCATGAGCTTCGGGCACATAACCACTCTCTGCATCATGCCATCGTATTTGATCCAAAGTTTCTGAATTTTGATGTTTATGATGCGTGCCAGCATAATTTCATCCAGCCTGTTACTCAGCAGAAGCTTCTCTTTCCGAATCGCATTTCTGCTGCCATTTCACCAAAGGAACATGAAGAACTTCGAAGATCTTATTTTGACATTATCCAGAATTACCATCATTCCGGACAAAGTGCGCTCCTCAAGATCAAGATTTCTCTTCTGCAGATCCTGGAACTTTGCTTCCGCACGGAAATTATGAAACTGAATGATACGACCGGAAAACAGCTTGCCTCAATCAACCAGCTCAAGGCCGTTCTGGACTATGTCCGTTCCCATTACACAGAACCTGTCACCCTAAAAGAGCTTGCTGATATTGCCTGCATGAGCCCAACCTATTTCTGCCGTTATTTCCATCAGGAGATGGGGAAGACGCCCTTTGCCTTTCTGAACGAATACCGTATCAAAAAAGCTGCCATCCTTCTAGATGGTAGCTCTCTGTCAGTATCTGATATCGCCATCAACTGCGGGTTTGACAATATTAGTTATTTTATTCGTAAATTTAAAGAATATCAGGGAGTAACCCCTAAAAAATACAGAAGCAGAACCGAAGAATAACCTCTGTTCTGCTTCTTTCATTGTAGGATGAGTACAAAGACTCTTCCATTTTGCTTCCATCCTTCTTTTATATTCCAGACACAACCTTAATCAATAACATCACCAGCACGATCAGAATAATCGGCTTGATCACTTTCACCCCATTATTCACAACCATTCCGGCACCAACATAATGTCCGGCAATGCTAAAACAGGATGCTGCCAGCCCCAGTCCCCACATAATTTTCCCTGCAAGGATAAATGTGATCAGCGCTGAAATATTGGAAGAAAGATTCACAATCTTCACATTTCCTGTCGCTTTCTCCAATGGTATCTTCGCAAGCTTGGTAAATACAAGCAGCAAGAAGGTTCCTGTTCCCGGACCGTAGAATCCATCATAACAACCAATCACCAAAGAGCATACAATCGCGATCAGATACTGCTTGTTCTTTGTCATTCCGACCGGAACTTCCACATCCATGTTCTTGTCTCTCAACACACAGAAGGCTACGATCGGCAGAATCACAACCAATACCATCTTCAAAATACGATCGCCGATGATCAACGCTAGATTTGCTCCTGCGACAGAACCGATCAATGCTCCGATCACAGTTCCCGGTACGAATCCCCAGTCTACTTTCTTATTCTTAATCAGTCTCGCTGTCGATACTGCCGTTCCTGTTGAAGATGACAGCTTATTCGTTGCGATTGCATTATGCACCGGAATCCCGGCAAACATATATGCCGGAAGTGAAATCAGACCTCCGCCTCCTGCAATCGAATCAACAAAGCCCGCCAAAAACACCAGCGGGCATACAATCAGATAAATCCCCATTTCCCTTGTTCCTTTTCTTCTATAAAATGATGTAAGTGTCAAAAGTAAATTTGCCACTCACTGAGCAAACGCCCCGACTTCCTATTGTAACGGTTTACAAGGGATATGTAAATATCAATTTATTGTTGTTTTCCGCCAATATGACGAATCATTGCCAGCATGGATGTACTTGCATGAAGCGGCGTAATCGTTATCTCCGGATGTTCTTCCTGAAACACACGGAACACTTCATCTGCAAATCCACGACCCATGAACTCGATTCCGCGAAAATCAATCACAAGCTCCTTATATCCTTCTGCATCTTTCAAAACTCTTCTCGCATGGGATCTCGCCACCGGATCCACAAAAGGTAATACATCCTTTAGTATGATTGTCTTTACTTCTTTCATTTCTACCGCCTGCTTTCTTCTCCTACCAAACCACTATGCACGAATAACGTGCTGGATCATTCCTAGAACCGCTTCATTTGCATTAATTGGACGTAAAACAATATCCGGATGTGCATTTTGAAACACTCGGAAAATCTCATCTGCAAATCCCTGTCCCATAAAATCAATCCCGTTAAAATCAAAAATAACTTCTCTAAATTCATTAAGTCTCTTCAAAATTCTCCTCGCCTGAGACCTTGCAACTGGATTTCCCAATGGACATACCTCTCTCATCGGTATTAATGTCTTAATGAACCCTTCTTCTAATGGTGCAAAAGAATCAAATACGTCCTTTGATGTGGTTATAGTATCATTTTCTAATTTCATTACTACCATTGTACCCACCTTCTTTAATTTTGTATAGTATGAAATCAAATGTGACTGAACAAATTTTTCCTTTTCCTCACTACGAAACGAAAAAATAGTATTATCTGAAAGTAATGCAAATTCTGTTAACATCTTTGATGAAAAGAAAATTCCTTCTCCCGAATGGCAGGATGGATTTGTTGTCAACTTTCCTTTATATAATTCAAGCATTGCCTGTTCTATGTCTATCTGTTTATTTTCTTCTTTTTCAATAAAGTCCTGAATACTTTTAAAGATGCTATCCCATTGTCTAAAATAGATACTTCCGTATACAAACAGTCTCTTTTTATTGAGTATTTTATTTCTGTTGCTTCAGAATGCTCTATTGCATTGTTCATAATTTCTGCAAATACATAAGACCATATATCTAAAACATTTTTCGGAAGATTCTCCAACAGAGGACGCACATTACTAAAAAAAATACGATCTTCTTCTAAGCTGCCATCATTCTTCAGGTTCCATGTTTGCTCTACTGTAGACAAAATATACCCGCAATATTTTGCAGGATCCACCGAAATGATGCGTTCTTGCTCACAACTCTTCAGATAGCGTCTAACAGATGTTTCTGAAACCGCAAACGTATCTGCTGTTTTTCTAATGAAATTTTCATCATCTTTCCTTATTTTCTCCAACATGTACTTTTTTATCGCATTTCTTTTTTCTTCATTGAACGACACATAAAAACCTCCTTTGCAACTTTATTTTCATTTTTTTATACTATAACATTTTCTTCTTGCATATTCAACCATTTTAGAAAAGAAACAGAGTAGAAGTATAACCTCCACTCTGTTTCTTTCCTATCTTCTCTATATTCCCTCTCCGACATAATGTCCTGTAATACTGAAACATGACGCTGCGAGTCTAATCCCCACATGATCTTATCGGCAAGAATTATTCTCTCACAAGAACCTTCACGATCTCCCCCATATACATTGTATGATAATCTTTGCCCGGATACCATTTCTCATCCGGTCCGTCTACTGTAAAGCACTCCGGTTTCATCTCCTGTGCATAAAGCTTTCTGCAGACAAAGATCAGATCTGCTTCTTCATACGCTGTTGTTCCGTCTGTGTAATACGGTGTCAGTCCTGCCTCTTTATCCTTATCACAGTCGCGTCCTGACTTGGAGCCACAAAGATTTAATGCTTTTCTGTAATCTTCCTTAAAGAAAGAAAGTGTAAACATATCTTCTGCATCTACGAATTCCTTCGTATATCTCTGTGGACGAATATATGCTGTTGCCACATTCATCCCCCACATAATTCCAACTCCACCCCAGCTGGCTGTCATTGTATTATGCTTCTCTTCATCTCCTGCTGTGATCAGCATCCATTCCTTGCTGATCTTTGTAAAAGGGTTAAATGAAAGTTCTTCAATCTTTACTTCTTTAAATGCCATTTTTGTTTCCTCCTTATGAGAAGTGGCCATTGCTGTCTTCACCCACTTTGGTGCTACAGCAACAGCCACAAATTCTGATTTATTTCTAATTATTTAACAACAACTCTACGGAAGTTTTTCTTTCCTTTTTCACGATCTTACCTTCTCCGTCAAAGTCTGCCGGAGCATATGTTGTTGTAATGTCTGTTACTTTCTCTCCGTCTACAGAAACACCCCCCTGTGTTACGGCACGTCTTGCGTCAGATCTGGAAGATGCCTGTCCGCTCTTTACGAGAACTGCAAGGATATCAATCTTTCCATCCTGGAAATCTGCCTCTTCCAGTTCTGTTGTCGGCATGTTATCAGCATTTCCCTGGCTGAACAGTGCACGTGCACTCTCCTGTGCTTTCTTCGCTTCTTCCTCACCGTGAACAAGTTTTGTCAGCTCATATGCAAGGATTTCTTTTGCTGTGTTAAGCTGTGCACCTTCCCAAGTATCCATCTTGTCGATCTCTTCAAGTGGAAGGAATGTCAGCATACGGATACATTTCAGAACATCAGCATCTCCGACATTTCTCCAGTACTGGTAGAAATCGAATGGGGATGTCTTGTTCGGGTCAAGCCATACAGCACCTGACTGTGTCTTACCCATCTTCTTACCTTCGGAGTTCAGAAGCAGTGTGATTGTCATAGCGCTTGCATCTTTACCAAGTTTACGACGAATCAGCTCTGTACCTGCGAGCATGTTGCTCCACTGGTCATCTCCACCAAACTCAAGGTTACATCCATAATTCTGGAACAGCTCGTAGAAGTCATATGCCTGCATGATCATGTAGTTGAACTCAAGGAAGCTGAGTCCTTTTTCCATTCTCTGCTTGTAACACTCCGCTGTCAGCATTCTGTTTACTGAGAAATGAGGTCCTACCTCACGAAGTACATCAATGTAGTTCAAGTCAAGCAGCCAGTCCGCATTGTTTACCATAAGTGCTTTTCCATCAGAGAAATCGATGAAACGGCTCATCTGCTCTTTGAAGCAGTCACAGTTATGCTGGATCTGCTCCGGTGTCATCATGCTTCTCATATCAGTTCTTCCGGATGGATCTCCGATATATCCTGTACCACCACCGATCAGTGCGATTGGCTTGTTTCCTGCTTCCTGCAGACGTTTCATCAGGCACAGTGCCATGAAATGTCCTACATGAAGACTGTCCGCTGTTGGGTCGAATCCGATATAGAATGTAGCCTTTCCATTATTTACAAGTTCTTTGATTCTCTCCTCATCTGTTACCTGGGCGATCAGGCCTCTTGCCTGAAGTTCTTCATAAATTCCCATCTTTCTTCTCCTTCTCTTTTTTATATTTCTGTAATCTCTACAGAATGTTCATAACATGTTGTTGAGCACAAGTACCGTGCCCCCCTAACACTACAACGCATCATTCAGCATCAGATTATTTTGTATTAAAAAGTCCTTACTGCATGACGCAATAAGGACGATCTATCACCGTGGTACCACCTTAATTCACCGACAAGATATCTGTCAGTCTCCTTCGTGCAATAACGAGCACAACTCCGTCACAGCCTACTCTCTGTCCGATCTGCTGTCCATATCAATCGTTGAACTTCCATCATCAGATTTCGGTGTGAAGCTCCGGGATGTATTCACAGTCAGTCATCTACGCGCCTCTCATCAGCCGGCAGCTTTCTGTGTGTCTGTTCTGTCTGTTACTTGTTCCCTTCATAGCCTTACATATATAACTTCCATATAAGAGTCATAATAAACTCTCGTAGTCTTGATGATAGACTATTGTAATCCTTTTGTCAAGTGGTCTTGTATATATAACAAAGAATGTGCCTTGGCACATTCTAGCGCCTGCGGCGGTCGCTTGCGACACCTACCTTGTACGCCGCAGTGCGCATCCCTAGCGGAGCGCTTTTATATATTAGGAAAGAACTTTCCTAATATATAAAAACGGAAGTGTCCCCGCTCTTCGCCGATTCCACTTCCGCTTTTGAAAAGGGATTATTAATGTGTGTGTTATCCGTATTCTTTCACATCATTATCCCGGATAACCTAATTATCATTTAAACTTATTTGCAAAGTTTCTTGAACTCGTCAGCTACAAACTGAACTTTTGTTCCAATGATTACCTGAACGTCTTTCTGAGATGGACGAACAACGCCTGCAACACCTGCAGATTTGATCTTCTTCTCATCAACCTTTGTGTAATCTTTGATTACAAGACGAAGTCTTGTGATACAGTTGTCGACAGACTCTACGTTATCTTTTCCACCAACACCATCAAGAACGATCTTAGCTACTGTTGTGAAGTCATCGTTTGCAAGAACAACTTTTGTTTCATCATCATCGTCATCTTCACGACCTGGTGTCTTCAGATCGAATTTAACGATTGCGAAACGGAATACAGCGTAGAATACGATGAAAGCTGCGATTCCAAGAGGAATGATAAGCCATGTCTTAGCTGCTGCCGGAAGGGGAGCAGAGAAGATAAGGTCTGTAAGTCCTGCTGAGAAGCTGAATCCTGCACGGAATCCAAGAGCTACTGTGATTACTGTAAAGATACCATACAGTAATGCGTATACAACGTAAAGTGCCGGAGCGAGGAACATGAATGCGAACTCGAATGGCTCTGTAACACCACAAACGAATGCGGAAATTGCTGCAGATGCGATAAGTCCGATTGCAACTTTCTTCTTATTGCTCTTTGCAGACTGAATCATAGCAAGAGCTGCTCCAGGGATACCAAACATCATACATGGGAAGAATCCTGACATGTACATTCCAAGGCTCCATGTTACATCTGCAGATGTTTCTCCAGCCCAGAAGTGTGACAGGTCTCCAAGTCCGATTGTATCAAACCAGAATACATTGTTCAGTGCGTGGTGCAGACCGAACGGGATAAGTAATCTGTTAAAGAATGCATAGATACCAGCTCCAAGAGCTCCCATTCCTTCGATTCCTTTTCCAAGTGCAACCAGTCCACCGAAGAGTACCGGCCATACAAAGAGCAGAACTGCAGATACAACGATAGAAACAACACCTGCAACGATTGCTACACAACGCTTACCACTGAAGAATGACAGCCAGTCAGGAAGCTTAGTTGATTTGAATCTGTTGTAGCAAAGTGCACCGATGATACCGGCGATGATACCGATAAATGGGTTTTCGATTTTGCTGAATGCGATAAATGCTACTGTTCCTTCTTCCAGTGTTCTAAGAACAGATACAACTCCGGTAGAAAGAAGGTTTGTGATCATCAGCATGATGCAAGTGCAGCAAGACCTGCTGTACCATCATGGTCATCAGACATACCAACACCAACACCGATTGCAAAGAGGAGTGCCATATGATCGATCAAGGCACCACCAGCTTTTACAAGGAAAAATCCGATCTGCTGAACAACACCAGTTACATCTCCACCCTGCATAGTAGATGGACACATTGCGTATCCTAATCCCATCAGGATACCACAAATCGGAAGACAAGCAACAGGAAGCATAAGAGCTTTTCCTAATTTCTGTACGAATTTCATAGAATTCCCTCCTTAATAATCTCTCATTTTTAATCCCTTTTTATTTTAACCGGCAAATGAGTCTTCCGGTCAAAATCACCTCTGATCCTCCGGGTCTTCCACAAACCAGAGAACCATCTATGACAAAAGCGCAATACGCTAAAGTCCAAGTTCATCTGCGGCTGTTCATTTCTTAATGCAGCCTTTCACTTTTGTTACCGTTCAAAGCAACCTTATTCGTCCTCCGAATCCGCCATCGCAACACGGCGAATATGGAGTGTCAGATACAAAACTTCTTCTCCTGACAGCTTGCAGTCTGCTGTCTGTTCTATGTAATCTGCAACTTTTCTGCTGCAAGAATACTCCTTCGGATACTTTCTCTGCATCATCTCTGTGATCTCATTCTCTTCCTCTTCCAGCAATTCCTTACGATAAATCCTCTGAAGAAGAAACTTCACATGTGTCAGAAATCTCTCATAATGCAGCGAGCCTTCATCCATCTCAATTCCAAGTTCATCCGCTACGATTCCAAGAATCTCTTTCATCTGATTTGGAAATCGTACCGCATCCCGAATATCTGTTCCATACTCTGCGTTGACAAAATGCAATGCAATAAATCCTGCTTCGTCCTCAGGCATCTCTACATCCAGTCTCTTTTTCACAAGTTCTACCGCATATCTTCCGAGTTCAAATTCCTGTGGATAAAATCTTTTAATCTCCCACAGCAACGCATTCTCAAGATGAATCCCCTTTTTACAGCGGCTGATCGCGAAACTGATATGATCTGTCAATGTAACATAGATGCTTTGATTTAATTTCAGCTTCATTGTCTTCTTCGCATAAGAATGATCTCATTGGAGATCTGAACCTGCTCAAGCGGCATCTTCGCCAGCAATTCCTTGAGCTGCCCTGCTATGCTCTGACTCTTGATGCGGAAAATCTTCTCAACCTTCTCCACCGGAACTTCCTGCCCCCGCTTCATCTGGAATCCGATTCCCCGTCCCATGATAACAACTTCTAAGCCTGTTTCGTCAAATGCAGATACAATATTGTTATTAATTATTTTGTCTATAACCATCCGATTGGCCTTTCTCTAACTTCGGGAAAATCTCCCTCATAATAAAAAAGCCAAACTTTAAGGCATCCCCCTTGATTCCTTCGGTGACGCTCATAAAATCTGGTTTTGCCTGCCTAACAGTAACAATCCTTCTTTAATGATAACAATTCGTCAATGTTATCTCTTTTCTACGTGATTCAGTATAACAAATCTGCACATAAAAGTCAATCAAATATTTTACATTTTGTTAATAATATTTATACTTTTTTTATATTTTTATATATTCTGCGATTCTTTTCGTTATTTTTTACAAAAACAAATTTCAGACATACTCTTTTCTTCGGGTCTCTGTCTGAAATTTGGTTTTGCCTACTGACAATCACCACACTGTATAGTGTAACAGCGAAACGGTTCATTGTCAACCTTTACAAAAATTATTTGCTTTTTCATCAAGGTAGTCAATTTTAACAAGTGTTAGTCCCTGTGGTGGAACTGTCATTCCTGCTGCCTGGCGATCCTTTGCCTCAAGAATGGCCGGAATCTGTTCCGGAGCAATTGCTCCTCTTCCGACTCCGATCAACGTACCTGCAAGGATTCGGACCATATTGTAGAGGAATCCATTTCCACGGACACGAATGGTAATAAGCCCCCCTTCTTTCTCTACTTCTAGATCATAAATCGTGCGAACCGTATCTTCCACCTGAGTATGAACATTACAGAAACTCTTAAAGTCATGCTCCCCTTTCAGATATCCTGCTGCCTCTCTCATCTTCTCAAGATCAAGATCAAATGAAACATGATACGTGTCTCTTCTTCTCATCGGATCCGGGAACTTGCTATTTAAGATCTTGTACTCATACGTTTTCTCCGTATCACAATGTCTTGGATGCCAGTCTGCTTCCACCTCATCTGATGCCACAACCACAATGTCTTCCGGAAGCAGTGGATTCAATGCATAAGCAAATCGGTCTGCCGGAATTGTAGACTCTGTGTCAAATACAGCAACGTTTCCCTTCGCATGGACTCCAGCATCTGTGCGGCTTGCCCCGATCACGATAATCTCTTCCTTCGTAAGTCTAGAGATTGCCTGATTCAATTCACCTTCAATCGTCGCACTTCCGGCTGCACCTGCCATCCACAATAAGCAGTGCCGTCATATGCCACCCTTAGTCTGATTCTTCTCATATCTAAAACCTTTCTCCTACTAAAAACCTTCTCCTATAACAAAAGGGACAGAAATCTCCGTCCCTCTTCTCTTCATTAAAATATCCACAATTTAAATGGTACGAATCTTCCGATCACAACAATCGCAATCAGATACCCCCATGTGATTGCATAAGCAAGTCTGTCCTGATAATGATATTTCAAAGGCTTCATCTTTGTACGCCCTTCGCCACCATGATAACAGCGGCTTCCATTGCCATCGCCAGATCATTCGCTCTTCGGAATGCAGACACGAAAAGCGGAACAAGAATCGGAATCATTGCCTTTGCTCTTTGGATAATATTTCCTGATTCAAAATCAGCTCCTCTTGCAATCTGCGCCTTCATGATCTTGTCTGTCTCTTCCAGCAGAATCGGAATAAAACGCAGTGCAATAGACATCATCATCGAAATTTCGTGTACCGGTACATGGATTCGGTTCAGTGGATGAAGCAGCTTCTCCAGTCCATCTGTCAGTCCGTTCGGAGTCGTTGTAAATGTCATCAAAGAAGAACCTGCAACAAGCAGTACAAGACGGACTGCCATGAACACAGAAGTACGAAGCCCTGTCTCTGTGATCGTAATGATTCCCCAATGGAATAACACTGCACCGCCTCTTGTAAGGAACAAGTTCATAGCCACTGTAAACAATAACAAGATCACAATCGGCTTAAGTCCTTTTCCAATAAACTTTGCCGGGACTTTAGAAACGTGAATCATGCACGCAAGAAATACAAATGCCAATGCATATCCAAGCACACTGTTCTGCACAAATAAAGAAACCAAAAAGATCAGTGTGCAGACAATCTTCACACGCGGATCCAGTCTGTGGATCGGACTCTGCGCCGGATAATACTGTCCTATCGTAATATCTCTGATCATGACTGCACCTCCTGTCTCTTCTTCAGGAAGTTGTAGATCTCGTCCGCAGCCTCTTCCACAGTTGTCGCATCTGCTGATACATCAAATCCTTTTTCTTTCAGATCATGCATTACATATGTTACCTGTGGTGCTGCCAGTCCAACAGCCTCAAGCTCTTTATAATGGCGGAACACTTCTTCCGGTGTACCGTCAAGCATCTTTTCTCCATCATTCATCACGATCAGGCGCTCCACGTATTTTGCAACATCTTCCATACTATGGGAAACAAGAATTACTGTCATTCCGGTCTTCTCATGAAGCAATTTTACCTGATCTAAGATCTCATCTCGTCCCTTCGGATCCAGTCCGGCTGTCGGCTCATCCAGAACAAGTACCTTCGGATGCATTGCAAGATTCCCGCGATTGCCACACGACGCTTCTGACCTCCGGATAATTCAAATGGGGACTGCTTATAATATTTCTCCGGAAATCCTACAAGCTCCAAGGCTTCTCTTGCCTGCTTCTCGCACTCTTCCTTGGAAAGTCCCTGGTTCTTCGGTCCAAAACACACATCACTTAACACATCAACTTCAAACAACTGATACTCTGGATACTGGAACACAAGTCCTACCTGTGTACGCAGTTTCTTCATATCATATCCGTCCTCGTAAATGTTCTGCCCCTCATAAAGTAATTTTCCTGAGGTTGCTTTCATCAGACCGTTCAAATGCTGGATCAAGGTTGATTTTCCCGAACCCGTGTGTCCAATGATTCCCACAAACTGTCCCTGCGGAATCTCCAGACTGACATCCTTCAGTGCATGATGCTCATATGCAGTTCCCGGGCTATATACATAACTGATATTTTCTAATTTAATTGACATAAGGCATCCACCAATTCTTCCCTTCTAAGAATTCCTTTCGGCAGCGGAACTCCTTTTTGAATCAATGCGTCTGCCAGCATTGTCACCTGTGGTACATCCATACGGTACTTCTTGAGTTCATCTACCCGGCTGAAGATTTCTTTCGGTGTACCATGCATCACCACATGCCCTTCATCCATTACAAATACCTGATCCGCATCGATCACTTCTTCCATATAATGTGTGATCAGGATCACCGTAACATTCTTCTCTTTTCGAAGCTGCTCTACCGCTTCAATAACTTCTTTTCGTCCATTCGGATCAAGCATCGCCGTCGGCTCATCGAGCACGATGCACTTCGCTCCATCACGATTACTCCTGCGATCGCCACCCTCTGCTTCTGGCCTCCGGACAGTTTATTTGGAGAATCCTTTCTGCGCTCCAGCATACCGACTGCACGCAGACTGTTCTCTACCCGTTTCCAGATCTCGTCCGTAGGAACTCCTAAGTTCTCCGGACCGAATCCTACTTCCTCTTCTACAACAGTTCCGATAATCTGGTTATCCGGATTCTGAAATACCATTCCGGCGCTCTGTCTGATGTTCCAAAGCTCATTCGGATCTTTCGTATCTCTTCCGTCCACCCACATCGTTCCACCTGTCGGGACAAGAATCGCATTCATATGCTTCGCCAGGGTAGACTTTCCTGAACCGTTATGTCCAAGAATCGCCACAAAAGACCCCTGCGGGACATCAATGTCAACTCCGTCAATGGCGCGATGGGATCCGATCACATTACCTTCTTCGTCTCGTTTATCATACTCAAATACAAGCTTTTCAGCACGTATCATTCCCATGGAATATACCGCCTTTCTTATTATAAAAATGCATAAGAAAATAAAACTTTCTAATGTCTCTGTATCGTTATTAGTTGCATAAGGCGAACTGCTGAAAAGCAATTCAAAATTTATTTTACGGTATCGCAAAAAGATTTGCAAGCATGCATACAGTAAAATACAGTAAAATGCGAAAATTTAGTTATTACAGCACCTTTCGTCCATTGAACCTCCATTCCGATTATGATATTCTTATCTTATTAGAATATAGAACAGAACGAACCTCGATTACTGTTCTGAGTAATACTAGAATGAGGAGGCACATATTATGTCAAAATACGTTATGGCATTAGATGCCGGAACCACAAGTAACCGCTGCATTTTATTTAATAAAAAAGGGGAAATCTGCAGCGTCACGCAGAGAGAATTCACACAGTATTTTCCAAAACCAGGCTGGGTAGAGCACGATGCGGACGAGATCTGGGCAAGCATGCTCGGAGTTGCTGTGGAGGCTATGAACATCATCGGCGCGGAACCTTCTGATATCGCTGCAATCGGTATCACGAACCAGCGCGAGACAACCATCGTATGGGATAAGAATACCGGTGATCCGGTCTGCCACGCGATTGTCTGGCAGTGTCGTCGTACTGCTGAATTCTGCGATTCTTTGAAAGAAAAAGGACTGACAGAAGAGTTTCGCCAGAAAACAGGTCTTGTACTTGATGCTTATTTCTCAGGAACAAAGATCCACTGGATTCTCGACAACGTTCCGAAAGCAAGAGAACGTGCCGAGCGCGGAGAACTGCTCTTTGGTACAGTAGAGACCTGGCTGATCTGGAAACTGACGAAAGGCGCAGTACATGTTACAGACTACTCCAACGCATCACGAACCATGCTTTTCAATATCAATACATTAGACTGGGATGACGAGATTCTCGAAGAACTTCAGATCCCACGCTGTATGCTTCCGACACCGAAGCCTTCCAGCTGCATTTACGGAGAGACAGATCCATCCGTCCTTGGCGGAGCGGTCCCAATCGCCGGTGCTGCCGGAGATCAGCAGTCTGCACTTTTCGGTCAGACCTGTTTCAAACCGGGAGATGCGAAGAATACTTACGGAACCGGATGCTTCCTTCTGATGAACACCGGAGAAAAACCTGTCTTTTCCAACAACGGCCTTGTCACCACGATTGCCTGGGGACTTGACGGAAAGGTTACATATGCTCTGGAAGGTTCTATCTTTGTTGCCGGTGCAGCGATCCAGTGGCTGCGTGATGAATTGCGTCTGATTGATTCCGCTGACGATTGCGAATACATGGCAAAGAAAGTGAAAAATACAAACGGCTGTTATGTTGTACCTGCTTTCACCGGACTCGGTGCTCCCTATTGGGATCAGTATGCCCGCGGAACGATCGTAGGCCTGACACGTGGGGTAAATAAATACCATATCATCCGTGCGACCCTCGAGTCTCTCGCTTATCAGGCATATGATGTCCTGACTGCCATGAAGGCAGATTCCGACATCGATCTCGCTTCCCTGAAAGTAGATGGCGGCGCAAGCGCAAATAACTTCCTGATGCAGACACAGGCTGATCTGATCAACGCACCTGTCCACCGTCCGGTCTGCGTTGAGACGACTGCTATGGGAGCTGCTTATCTGGCCGGACTTGCAGTCGGCTACTGGAACAGTCTTGAAGAAATCAAAGAGAACTGGGCGATTGATCAGATCTTTGAACCTTCAATTGACCCGGAAATCCGTGAAAAGAAACTGAAGGTTGGCACAAGGCTGTTAAATATTCCTTCGACTGGGCGAAAGAAGATTAACATTTTTGAATCTTTGAAAACAAATCTATACATATAAAGCATATAGAAAAGCTGTTGTCCGTCTGTTGTTCACAAACCTCGTAAACAACAGATGGACAGCAGCTTTTTATATTTCATATTCGTAACTGTTCTTCTATTTTATTTACAACTCATCCAGACTTTCCTTGAATCCTTCTCCAAGCACTTCACTTGTCTCAGTAAACATTACAAAGGCCGAGTCATCTACCTGGTAAACTGCATTTTTCACAAGATACGCTTCTGACTTAGAACATGCACAGAGCAAAACATTTCTCTTACTCTTCGTATAAGTCCCCATTCCTTCCAGAGAAGTAACACCACGATCGGTGATTCTTCCAATCTCCTCCGCTGTTTCCTCTCCTTTCGATGTTACGATAATCGCAAGTGATCCTGCACCGATTCCGTAAAGGATCTTGTCAATTACCATAGAGCAGACAAATACTGCGATCAATCCATAAAGAACCGAATCAACATCACCGAATACCGGCCATCCGATCAAGATAATAATCAGGTCGATCAGCAGCGTCAATCGCCCAAGAGACATATGCGGTCTCTTCTTTTTGATCGTCATTGTCAGGAAATCCGCTCCACCCGAAGAAGAACCTCTCATATAGAAAAGAACCATTCCAAGTCCGAGCAATGCTCCCGAGTAAATCGCTGCAAGCAGACGCTGTCCTGTATAGAACGGAAACATTGGAAATACAAGATCGACGAAGATCGTTGAAATAATCATCGTCCTCGCAGTCTTTATCAAAAACCGCTTTCCTACTGTTTTATAACTGATGATAACCAGTGGAATATTCAGTATCAACGTCATTGTACCGACCGGAAGATTCCATAACTTGTTCATGATCAAGGCAATACCTGAGATTCCTCCAGGCGCAAAATTTCCTGCCTCTGCAAATGTATAGATTCCGGCACCAAACAAAATACTTCCTATAATATCATACAAAATATCCACTGCAAGCTCTCTCTTCGGATGCTCTGCCCGCATTTTTTTATTCTCCATCATACCTTTTTCCTCTCCGTAAATGTATTTGGATAACTATTCTGAAGCACTCCTTAAAATGTTGCGCATTTTCTTATGCTTTATCCCCCAAAAGCAAAGATTGCTCTTTTTTATCTATCTCGCCTCTACTACTATAAGACTTTTTGACATTTTCAGCAAGCTTTCTTTACACACTTTATGAATTACTTTCCTGTTTTATAGGAACCATCACTTGGACTTTTTATGAAACCTCTTGACATTCGCATTCAGATTGTTATAATCATAATTGTTTGAATTCTAACAGTTATTTTGGAGGTATTTAAAATGGAATCCTTTCACTATCTCTCCATGTCAAACCATATGATGATACAGAAGCAGCTGATGGAACAGCTGAAGCCTTACGGTCTGACCCTTGGACAGCCAAAGGTTTTGGATTACTTAAAAGATCATGACGGTGCAAATCAGAAAGAGATTGCTGCCGCCTGTCATATTGAGGCTGGTTCTCTCACTTCTGTCCTGAATCGCATGGAAGACCAGAACATGGTGGAACGCCGAATATTAAATGGAAACCGCAGATCATTTCATGTGTTTCTCACAAAAAACGGACGCAGGCTGCAGCAGATCGTTGAGCAGAAATTTCATGAAATAGAAGCTGTTGCTCTTGCAGGAATATCCGAAGAAGATTTGAATTTCTTTCTAAAGACATTTCAGAAGGTACAGGATAATCTTTCTTCTCAAAATTCCAGCGACAAGTAATACAATCTGTCTAAACTTTAATCTCACCTATTAATACAGAAAACTTCTTAGATATAGAAATTTCTTAGATGTAGAAACTTCACGTGAAAGAAAGGACTTGAATCAAATGGAAAAATTTAAACGCTATCTCATCTTTTTGGTCGGATTATTTATCAGTTCCCTTGGTGTTAGTCTCGTCACAAAGGCGAACCTCGGAACTTCTCCGATTTCCTCTATCCCTTATGTACTGAGCTTGAATTTCTCACTCACACTCGGTAACTTTACGATTATCTTCAGTCTCTTTTTAATCGCACTGCAGCTTCTGATCCTTCGCAAAGATTTTAAATTAGAACACCTATTACAGATTCCGATTTCAATCTTGTTCGGATACTTTATCGACTGGACAATGCTTATCTTATCTTTCGTTCACCCGGATTCCTATCTGTTCAAGGTCATTGCACTTCTGATTGGATGTATCATTCTCGGATTCGGTGTCTACTGCGAAGTTCTTGCAGATGTTGCAATGCTTCCAGGTGAATCCTTCGTCCGCGCTGTTGTACAGACATGCGAACGAGAATTTGGAAGCACAAAAATTGCTTGCGATGTTACAATGACTGTTATGGCAGCACTGCTTTCCTTTGTCTTTGCAAAAGAATTAAACGGAGTACGTGAAGGAACTATCATCGCTGCTCTGCTTGTTGGATTCATTGCCCGACTCTTCGGTCGCTGGTTTTACTTCGTTCCTGCACTTCTGTTTCCTGAGACAGATGCTTCTCTTTCCACGACAGACAATATCTAATTTTATAATACACTCAAAAAAGTGTTGATACACAAACCCTCTTCTGTGCATCAACACTTTTTCTATTCTGTCGCTTTTGCGTTTGGATAAATCTTCTCCATCTTCACATCATCATAATGTTCATCTGCCCACTTCTGAATACTATTTTCCGCTACAACACCTTTTCCACGTTCGTCATAACGAACGAGTGCAATACATGACACCGCAACATTGCAGATCATGAACACGATCAAAAACCAGGTAAGCAGCTTCCCTGCCAGCATCGGGATTTTCTCGATCCATGCGGAAATGTACGGATAAATCTTCTTAAACCAGACAACTGCCGCAATTCCCCAAAAGAAGCAGTACAACAAGTTGATTCGGCCTCCTAAGTTAAATGGAATCTCGCTATAGTCCCAAAAAACTTTCCCGAATACAATTTCGGTAAACACGCTGCAAAGATATTCGTACGCTCCACCGAGCAACGTACCGATGATAAATAAGAAACTGTCACTCTTATCTTTATATTTGTAAAGCATTGCTGTCACAAGTGCGATCGCCAGTCCCCAAACAATACTGAACGGTCCCCAGACTACACTGGATCGGCTCATCCACACACCTGCCGTGATCCTGCAGAAAATCGTCTCTGTAATATCTCCAAGAAATGCTCCGACAAAAAACAACAGCACGATCTTATAGAACCCACAGCCTGCGGCAAATACTTTTCCCTTCTCCGCTTCCTCTTCCTTGCGGATCAGTTCGACTGCCTTTGGATACGCTTTTTGGATACGTTTTCCAACCCAAGTGGAAATCATACGACCAAGCTTATCACTGACTCTGTCCAGTCCCTCATTCGTAGCTTCCCAACGCGCCAGATTCTTTCCTTTTCCACGCAGAAGTAAATAAGATCCAAGGATATCCACAATAAGTATTCCAAGAAGAATCAACACAAGGATCTTCATCAGGAAGAGCGGCAACATTTTAAATACTACGATTGCAAATCTGTTTCCCCAGCGGATTCCAAGATATCCAAGAGCACCCCAGACAAGAGAAGCCGGGATACAGATATATCCGTCCAGATTCCATCTGATCTTGGAGTAATCCCACCATCTGGCTTTAAATGCCTTCTCGATCAAATGCCCTGCAACCCATTCAATCACTGTCGCATAAATCGCCGCAAATAAAAAAAGCCAGACTCCTCTTAGCTCCTGTAATCCAAATGTCATGAACAGAGCGGCGATACCGTAGATCACACAGAACGGTCCATTCACCAGACCTCTGTTCGCAAACTTCTTCTGTTTTACTGTTGCGGCTGCTGTCTCCAACACCCATCCTAAGAAAGAATAGATGAAAAACAGCCAAAGCAGTTCATACCATGTAAAACGAATCATTGCTCCATCTCCTTTGTACCATGTTTTCATTCACATCTTTCTTAGTATAACGCAAATCAGTGCTTTTTCCTAGGGATAAATCCAAAAATAATCAATACTCCGATCAGACTAACTTACAGAGATTTTTATTTTGATAAAAAAACAGCGCTTTCGCACTGCTTCTCATTCCTGTCCATATTCCATGTACCTTCAAAACTACATACAGTCAAAACCAACATCATCATCCAAACCTATCACTGCTTTGGTTATGCCCTCGACCTATTAGTAACAGTCAGCTCCATGTGTTACCACACTTCCACCT
>ENA-OQHY01000093-OQHY01000093.1-human-gut-metagenome-genome-assembly--contig:-NODE-93-length-48140-cov-4.810947_pt1 | contig 48140 bp, 56 predicted proteins | sample MGYA00242570_ERZ504733 | MGnify/ENA primary metagenome ERZ504733 (study PRJEB26092, sample SAMD00036219) | human gut metagenome | host: Homo sapiens | study: EMG produced TPA metagenomics assembly of... | reverse complement strand
CGCAGCTGCATCGAGCTGCTGAAGGACTGGGGCTACGAGGTCGTTGAGGGCAAGATCGCCATTGCCGACATCATGGCTGCTGCCCGCGAAGGCAAGCTGGAAGAGGTGTTCGGCACCGGCACCGCTGCCGTTGTGTCCCCCGTCAAGGAGCTGGTCTGGAAGGGCGAGCACGCTTACATCGGCGACGGCAAGATCGGCCCTGTCACCCAGAAGCTGTACGACACCATGACCGGGATGCAGTGGGGCAAGATCCCCGACACCAAGGGCTGGATCGTTCCGGTCGAGAAGAAGTATTGATATCCTCAATTCTCCATTCAGAATTTAGCAAGCGCCGCCAGGCATCCGCTCGGCGGCGTTTGCTGTATCATGGCGGCAGCCTTCCGTCAATTTCCGAATTTCCGGCGCAATTGCTTCTTTCCTGCACAGTGTTAAACTGATTCCAGACAAAGGGCAGCCCTGCATAGCGGCGGGGTGCCTGTGCAGGAAAGATTGAGAGGGAAAAGCACCATGAATCAAAAAATGGAGCGTGAGCTACCCGCCGTCAACGGCACCGAGCAGCGCAGAGCGTACGTTTATCTGCCCACCATGTATGAGGCCGAGCCGGACCGCCGGTTCCCGGTGCTGTACATGTTCGACGGCCAGAACGTGTTTTTTGACGAGGATGCCACCTACGGCAAGAGCTGGGGCGTGGCCGACTATCTGGACTACACCGACACGCCGCTGATCGTGGCGGCGGTGGAGTGCAACGCAGGCCCCAACAATGAGCGTCTGGTGGAGTATTCGCCCTACCGGTTCGACGACCCCACCTACGGCCACTTTGACGGCAAGGGACAGGCCACCATGAGCTGGTACAATCCACCGGTTCAAACCCTTCATCGACCGCAGCTTCCGCACCCTGCCCGACCGGGAGCACACCTTCATCGGCGGCAGCAGCATGGGCGGCCTGATGAGCCTGTACGCCCTGCTGCAGTACAACGACACCTTCAGCCGGGCGGCGGCCCTGTCGCCCTCCATCTGGGTGGCTCCGGACAAGCTGGCGGACCTTGTGGGCCGGGCCAAGCTGGAGCCGGACACCGTGCTGTACATGGATTACGGCTCCCGGGAGATGGGCAACCACGACGGCATGGGCTGCGGCTTTGCGGAGATGTGCAGCAAGGTGCTCACCCGCGGCATCCACCTCACCAGCCGCATCGTGCCCGGCGGCACCCACAGCGAAGCCAGCTGGGAAAAGCAGCTGCCCTTCGTGTTCCATACGCTGATGTACGAGCTGGAGGAAGCGTAAAAGCCTTCCCCCAAGGGGGAAGCCTGAATCAAGAAGGAGGAACCACTATGGAAATGCAGTATTTCAAGGATTACAGCCCCGCCCTTGGCCGGGATATGGAGTGCAAGATCTACGGCCATGCAGGCCGCCCCATGCTGTACATCCCCTGTCAGGACGGCCGGTTCTTTGACTTTGAGGACTTCCACATGGCCGACACCCTGGCCCCGTGGATCGAGTCCGGCCAGATCATGGTGCTTTCCATCGACACGCTGGACAAGGAGACCTGGTCCGACACCAACGGCAACCCCTACTGGCGCATCCGCCGCTATGAGCAGTGGCTGCACTACATCGTGGACGAGGCCGTGCCCAAACTCCGCTGCCTGTCCCAGGAGCGCAACGGCTGGGACGACCTGCCCGGCGTCCATCGCCTTTGGCTGCAGTCTGGGTGCCACCCACGCAGTCAACCTGTATCTGCGCCGACCGGACATCTTCTGCGGCTGTCTGGCCTGAGCGGCATCTACACCGCCCACTATGGCTTCGGCGACTACATGGACGAGCTGGTGTACCAGAACTCTCCCGTGGACTATATGCGGAACTTCCCCACCGACCACCCCTATATGGAGCTGTACCGGAACCAGAAGGCGGTCATCTGCTGCGGTCAGGGTGCCTGGGAGCAGCCGGACACCACCTGGTACCTCAAGCGCATCTTCGAGGCCAAGGGCATCCCCGTGTGGGTGGACCTGTGGGGCCACGACGTCAAGCACGACTGGGACTGGTGGTATAAACAGGCCGCGTATTACATGCCGTATATCCTGGGACAGCAGTAAAGCGAAATGGGACGAACCCTCTCAGGCGCTTCGCGCCAGCTCCCCCGAAAGGGGGAGCTTTTGCAGTACCTTCCGGTAAAGCGTCAGAAGCTCGCCCTTCGGGAGAGCTGGCAGCGCCGCAGGCGTTGACTGAGAGGGTTTCTTTTTATAGAGGAAAGAGGAAAATCATGAAGAATTTTATTTTTATCTCGCCGAACTTCCCCACCAACTACTGGCAGTTCTGCGGGAGCTGAAGAACGACGGCATGAACGTGCTGGGCATCGGCGACCAGCCTACGACGAGCTGAAGCCGGAGCTGAAGGACAGCCTGAACGAATACTACAAGGTGGGCAGTCTGGAAAATTATGATGAGGTCTACCGCGCTGTGGCTTTCCTCACCTTCAAGCATGGCCGCATCGACTGGCTGGAGTCCAACAATGAATACTGGCTGGAGCGGGACGCTGCCCTGCGCACCGACTTCCACATCACTTCCGGCTTCCAGACTTCGGATATGCCCTGCATCAAGTACAAGAGCAAGATGAAGGAGTACTACCAGAAGGCCGGCATCGCCACCGCCCGCTATCACATGGTGGACGATCTGGCAGGCTGCAAGAAGTTCGTGGAGGAAGTGGGCTACCCGGTGGTGGTCAAGCCGGACAACGGTGTGGGCGCTTCCGATACCCACAGGCTGGCCAGCGACGCCGAGCTGGAAGCCTTAAATATATCGGTGTAGGTCGAGCAAATTGACGATTTACAGCCGTTTAATCCCGATGCTTTTGCAGACGCACTTTTCAGCATTAAGGAATGATGAATATGAAGTTTATAATTGCAAGCAACAACAAAAAGAAACTTGCCGAGCTTGAAAGAATACTTAATCCGCTCGGAATCAATGCGGTTACTCCGAAAGAAGAGGGAATAACTCTTGATGATGTAGAGGAGAACGGAACTACTTTTGCCGAAAACGCTTTTCTCAAAGCCAATGCGGCTTATTTAAAAACGGGACTTCCGGCTGTTGCCGATGATTCGGGTTTGTGTGTTGACGCTCTTGACGGCAGACCCGGCGTTTACACGGCTCGCTATGGCGGTGAAGGCTTGACAGATGAAGAAAGATACATTAAACTTCTTGATGAGATGAAAAATGTCGATGATGACAAGCGTTCTGCTCACTTCACTTCTTCAATCTGTTGCATCCTTCCCGACGGTTCAAAGATAACAGCTGAGGGTATTTGTGAAGGTAAAATTGGTTATGAGCCAATCGGCAAAGACGGATTTGGCTATGATCCGATTTTTATGTTTGGCGACAAGAGTTTTGCAGAGCTTTCAGCCGAAGAAAAGGATGCCGTAAGTCATCGAGGAAAGGCTTTGACAGAACTTAAAGCTAAACTTGAAAACTATTTCAAAAACAACTGATTTGAAAGGAATTAATATATGTTGAACAGCAAACAGAGAGCATTTCTCAGAGGACTTGCAAATCGTATTGATACAATTCTTATTGTTGGTAAGGGTGAAATTACGGATAATATCATCAAACAGGCAGACGATGCTCTTACGGCAAGAGAAATTATAAAAGGTAAGGTTCTTGAAAACAGTGCATATTCATCAAGAGAAGCTGCCGAAGCTATCGCAGAAAAATGTTCTGCGGATGTTGTTCAGGTAATCGGTTCAAAATTTGTGCTTTACAGAAGAAACGATGATGAGCTGTTATCGAAGCTTCCAAAAGGCAAAGAAAGTAATTATTGAAAACAGGTGTTTTCGGCGGAACTTTTAATCCTGTTCACAAAGGACACATAATGCTTGCCGAGTATTGTATGGACAGCGTTGGACTTGATCGTATTATTATGATACCTACGGCTGTTCCGCCGCACAAAATAAGCAAGAATCTTGCAAGCGAAAACGATCGCCTTAATATGTGTGAACTTGCGTGCAAGGGAAAGAAAAACTTTTCTGTGTCCGATATCGAAATTAAAAGACAGGGAAAAAGCTACACCTACGAAACTGTTACACAGCTAAAAGAAATTTATCCTGATGATCACTTATATACAATAATGGGTGCAGATATGTTTCTTACTCTGGATAGGTGGAAAAATCCCAAAATTATATTTGAAAAATCGTCAATAATAACAATTCCCCGTGATGATGAAAATAAGTCTGAACTTGAAAAATTCTACAAGAATGTTCTGAAACCTATGGGAGCAGATGCAGTTATTTTGCCAAATCCCGTAATAAGCGTATCGTCAACATTCATAAGGGATAACCTTGATGAATTTGATTTGATAAGCGGTATGCTTGATAAAAGTGTTTACGATTATATTATAAAAAATAATTTATATCGGAAGTGAGTGTTTTGAATATCTCTGATTACAAAAAATAATCCGTGAAAGAATGGGCGATTACAGATTTAGTCACAGTGTAAATGTTGCGAAAGAGGCTAAAAAGCTCGCAAAACATTATGGTGCTGATGAAAATAAGGCTGAGATTGCCGGTATTTTGCATGATATAACCAAAGAAATGCCAAAGGAACAGCAGTTGCAAATTATTATTGACAGTGGTATAATTTTAGACAATGTTCAACTTCATGCACAAAGCTTTGGCACGGAATGAGCGGAAGCATTGTTGTCCGTGATGAGCTTGGCATTGACGATGAAGATATACTCAACGCAATAAGGTATCACACAACAGGACGAGCGGGAATGAGTCTTTTGGAAAAAGTTATTTTTACCGCTGATTTTACTTCCGAGGAGCGTACATACAGCGGTGTGGCAACAATGAGAAAAAAATCTAAAAAGAGCCTTGAGGAGGCTATGCTTTACGGCTATCAGTTTACATTCAAGGATCTTTCTAAAAGACAGCTTGCGATTCATCCCGATGAAGTTGCCTGCTATAATGAAATTGTTCTGCAAATATCCCAAACGAAAGGAAAAAACAAATGAGTTCTTACGATGAAGCAATACTTGCAGCAAAAGCCCTGAGTTCAAAAAAGGGACTTGATATTCAGATTATAAAAATTGCCGATGTTTCTGTTCTTGCCGACTATATGGTAATTGCAACAGGTACAAGCTCAACCCATGTCAAGGCGCTTGCCGATGAGGTTGAATACAAGCTTGATCAGGCAGGAATTTCGGTAAGTCATATAGAAGGTTACAGATCAAATTCATGGATTCTTCTTGACTACATTGATGTTATTGTCAATGTGTTTGATGATGAGGCCCGTGATTTTTATGACCTTGAAAGACTTTGGCAGGACGGCGAAAGCGTTGACCTGACAGGTATCGTTGATTAATTGCAGGAGGGGTTACTTTGAAATACAATCATAAAGCCGTAGAAGAGAAATGGCAAAAAATCTGGGAAGATAAAGGTGTGTTCCATGCAAGTGATGACACAGAAAAAGAAAAGTTTTATGCTCTTATCGAGTTCCCGTATCCGTCTGGACAGGGCCTTCATGTAGGTCATCCCCGTCCGTACACAGCACTTGATACAGTTGCAAGAAAACGCAGACTTGAGGGTTACAATGTTCTTTATCCTATCGGTTGGGACGCTTTCGGTCTTCCTACCGAGAACTATGCGATCAAGAATCACATTCACCCTGAAATTGTAACAAAGAAGAATATTGCCCGTTTTAAAAAGCAGATTCAGTCACTCGGTATTTCTTTTGACTGGAGCAGAGAAATCAATACAACAGATCCCGAATACTACAAGTGGACTCAGTGGATTTTTATTCAGCTCTATAAGCACGGTCTTGCTTATAAAAAGGAGATGAATGTAAACTGGTGTACTTCATGCAAATGCGTTCTTGCAAACGAAGAAGTTGTAAACGGCGTTTGCGAGCGTTGCGGAAGTGAAGTCGTTCACAAGGTTAAGTCACAGTGGATGCTTAAAATCACAGAATATGCAGACAGACTTATCAATGACCTTGACCTTGTAAATTATCCTGACAGAGTAAAAGCACAGCAGAAGAACTGGATCGGCAGAAGTAAGGGTGCGGAGGTTGATTTTACAACTACAACAGGCGACACACTTACAATTTATACAACTCGTGCCGATACACTTTACGGTGCTACATACATGGTAATTTCTCCTGAACACCCAATGATTGAAAAGTGGGCTGACAAGATTTCTAATATGGACGAAATCAAGAAGTATCAGGAGGCTGCCGCTCGTAAGTCTGACTTTGAAAGAACAGAGGTAGCTAAAGAAAAGACAGGCGTCAGAATTGACGGTGTTAATGCTATAAACCCTGTAAACAATAAGGAAATCCCAATCTTTATTTCTGACTATGTTCTTGTATCATACGGTACAGGTGCTATTATGGCTGTTCCTGCTCACGATACCCGTGACTGGGAATTTGCAAAAAAATTCGACCTTCCTATTATTGAAGTTGTTAAAGGCGGCAATGTTCAGGAAGAGGCTTACACAGATTGTGCCAAGGGTATTATGGTTAACTCGGGCATGCTTGACGGCCTTACTGTTGATGAAGCAAAGAAGAAAATTATTGACTGGCTCACAAGTGAGGGCAAGGGTCATTCAAAGGTTAACTACAAACTCCGTGACTGGGTATTCTCCCGTCAGCGTTATTGGGGCGAGCCTATTCCGATGGTATATTGTGAGAAGTGCGGTTATGTTCCGATTGATGAAAAAGACCTTCCGCTCAGACTGCCTATGGTTGAGTCATATGAACCGACTGATAACGGAGAATCACGCTTGCCAAGATGACAGACTGGATTAACACAACCTGTCCTTGCTGCGGCGGTAAGGCTAAGAGAGAAACCGATACAATGCCTCAGTGGGCAGGTTCATCATGGTACTATCTCAGATATATGGACCCGCACAATAAAAATGCCATTGCATCAAAAGAGGCTCTTAACTACTGGTCACCTGTTGATTGGTACAACGGCGGTATGGAGCATACAACTCTCCACCTTCTTTACAGCCGTTTCTGGCATAAGTTCCTCTATGATATCGGTGTTGTTCCTACTCCGGAACCATACGCTAAGCGTACTTCACACGGCATGATTCTCGGTGAAAACGGCGAGAAGATGAGTAAATCAAGAGGCAATGTCGTAAATCCCGATGAAATCGTTGACGAATACGGTGCAGATACAATGCGTTTATATGAAATGTTCATTGGTGACTTTGAAAAGGCTGCTCCGTGGAGTAAGGCAAGCATCAGAGGCTGTCGCAGATTCGTTGAGCGTTACTGGAATCTTCAGAGCGTTCTCATTGACGGTGATAAAATCCGACCTGAGCTTGAAGGTGCATTTAACAAGGCAATCAAAAAGGTTGGCGAGGATATTGAAAATATAAAGTTCAATACTGCTATCGCAACTCTTATGGCTTTAATCAACGATATTTCAAATGTAAAGTCAATTAATAAGGAAGAACTCAGAATTTTCTCAATTCTCCTTAATCCGTTTGCTCCTCATGTTACGGAAGAAGTTTACGAGGCTTGTAAGCTTGGCAACGGTATTCTTGCCGAAGCTGAGTGGCCTGAATATGACGAGTCAAAATGCGTTGACGAAAGTGTAGAAATTGTTGTTCAGGTAAACGGCAAAATTAAAGCTAAGCTTAACATTCCTGTTGATGCAGACAAGGATGCTGTTCTTGATCTTGCAAAGAATGATGAAAATGTCAAAAAAGCTATTGACGGAATGAAAATTATTAAAGAAATTGTTGTTCCGAAGAAACTTGTAAACCTTGTTGTTAAGCCATAATTCAACTTTTAAAATTAATTTGACCTAAATTTCTACAATGCTATTGACATTATTCGAGTTATAATGTATAATAACATTTGCAATTATATGCAAATTACCCATGCCCGGTGGCAGATGGGAGGGAAGATAGATGGCAGAGATTAGACTTAAAGAGAATGAATCCCTTGAAAGTGCTTTAAGAAGATTCAAAAAGCAGTGTGCCAGAGCTGGCGTTATTGCTGAGGTTCGCAAAAGAGAAGCTTATGAAAAGCCCTCTGTAAAGCGTAAGAAAAAATCCGAAGCAGCTCGCAAACGCAAATACAGGTAATCAAACAGGCGGACAGAGCATTCTGTCCGCTTTTTGTTTTATCTTCATATTTCTTTGAAAAAAGGTGACACTATGAAAAAGATTCTTGTTATACTCGGACCAAACCTCAATATGGTAGGCGTCCGTGAAAAGGGAATATACGGAGAAGAAACTGCCTCCGATATTGAAAAGCAGATTATTTCATATGCAGAAAGCAGCGGCTTTTCTGCCGAAGTTTTTCAGTCAAATCACGAGGGAGATCTTATCGATAAAATTCATTCGGCAAAGGGTAACTTTGACGGTGTTGTAATTAACGCAGGCGCTCTCACACATTACAGCTATGCTTTAAGAGATGCCATTGCTTGTGTAAAGATTCCTTTTGTAGAGGTTCATATGTCTAATATTCACGCAAGAGAAGAGTTCAGACATACATCTGTAATCGCACCTGTTTGTGTCGGTCAGATTGCAGGTTTTGGCAAAAACAGTTACTTTCTCGCAATCAATGCATTAAAGGACTTGATGTAATGCAAAACTCTTTATTTGAGCAAAGACTTGAAAATTTAAAGACGGTTCTTGACAGTAACAGTCAGGCTGTTTTGTTGACTAATGAGAAGAATATCGGTTATTTTTGCGGATTCTTTCACAGCGAAGGCTATTTACTTGTGACTGAAAATGAAACTGTCCTTTTTGTTGATTTCAGATATCATGAGGCTGCTTTAAAAAAATCAAGCGGATGCAGGGTTGTTTGCTTTACTAAGTTGTTTAAAGACCTTATAAGCGAATTGAAGAACAATTCTGTTGCGAATGTATTTTTTGAGGCATCCGATATTACGGTTGAAAAATATAATCGTTTTAAAAAGGCTTTTTCGGAAAATAATATTGAGTGCGTTTGTGACGGCAGTCTTGATCATAAGATTGAAGAAATCAGATGTATCAAGGATGAATCAGAAATTAAAAAAATAGCTAAAGCACAGGAGATAACCGAAAAGTCATACCTTGAGATGTTGAATTACCTAAAACCCGGTGTCAGCGAACGCAGGGTTGCACTTGAGCTTGAACACCTCATAAAGCTTAACGGCGGTGAAGGTGTTTCATTTGATCTCATCACGATTACAGGCAAAAAGACTTCATTGCCTCACGGAGTTCCGTCAGATGATATTGTCAGTGAGGGAGATTTCTTTACTTTTGATATCGGCTCAATTTTTGACGGCTATCACAGTGATACTACGCGTACGGTAGCAATCAAGTCGGCTGATGAAGAAATGAAAAAGGTTTATGACATCGTATTAAAAGCTCAGCTTGCTGTACTCGACAGCGTAAAACCCGGAGCAAAATGTTCTGATGTCGATAAAATTGCAAGAGACATAATCTCGGAAAACGGTTACGGAAAATATTTTGGTCATGCAACCGGTCACGGTGTAGGACTTGATATCCACGAATCTCCCGTTGTATCTCCGAGAAGTGAAACAATGCTGAAAAAAGGTATGATAATAACCGATGAACCGGGAATATATCTGCCGGGTAAATTTGGTGTTCGCATTGAAGATATGCTTTGCGTGACTGATACAGGGTACAAAAACTTTGTTTCACTCCCCAAAGAACTCATTATTGTGTAATAAAAGTCTTGCATTTTTTGTCATTGTTATGTATAATGTAAATTGTTATATTACGGCATACATTACCGTATTTCCGTATGAAAGATAATTAGGAGGTATTACTAATGATATCAGCAGGTGATTTCAGAAACGGCGTTACATTTGAAATGGACGGTCAGGTTGTATCAATCATTGAATTCCAGCATGTAAAGCCCGGTAAGGGTGCTGCATTTGTAAGAACTAAAATCAGAAATGTTATTACAGGCGCAGTAGTTGAAAAAACTTTCAACCCGAACGATAAGTATCCCACAGCTTTCATTGACAGAAAGGATATGGAATACAGCTATTCAGACGGCGATCTTTACTACTTCATGGATACAGAAACATGGGAGCAGATTCCGATTAACAAGAGCGTTCTCGGCGACAACTTTAAGTTTGTTAAGGAAAATATGGTGTGCAAGGTTCTTTCTTACAAGGGCAATGTATTCGGCATTGAGCCTCCGAACTTTGTTGAACTTAAGGTTACAAAGACAGATCCCGGCTTTAAGGGTGACACAGCAACCAACGCTACAAAGCCTGCAACTCTTGAAACAGGTGCTGAAATTAAAGTTCCTCTCTTTATTGATGAGGCGAAGTTATTCAGATCGACACAAGAACAGGCGAATATATGGGCAGAGCATAATTTCTGCGGGAGAATCAGTTATGAATCTTACTGAAAAAATTTCTTACATTCGCGGTCTTTGCGACGGTTTGGAGCTTGATGAGTCAAAACCTGAAGTAAAGGTTCTTAATGCAATCGTTGATCTTCTTGATGATATGGCTTTTGAAGTATCTGACATGGAAGAGCTTTACGATGAGTTAAGCGCTCAGGTTGACGAAATTGATCAGGATCTTGCTGATGTTGAGTCTGATGTTTACGATGACGAGGACTATGACATTGAAGATTATGACGATGAAGATGACGATTACGATTTTGATGATGAAGAGAATCCTTTTTATGAGGTAACTTGTGATTCATGCGGTCAGAAGCTTAATGTTTCCGAAGATGTCCTTCTTGAAGGCGAAATCGAGTGTCCTAACTGCGGTGAGAACCTTGAGTTTGATTTTTCAGAGCTTTTCAGCAATGAGGAAGATGACGAGTGTGATGCTGATTGTGCATCATGCGACGGTTGTTCGGACACAGAAGAATAATTAACAAAACAAACACCCTTCGTATAGTATATACGAGGGGTGTTTTTATGTTGTACAGAAAAAGGAGTAAAAGAAAATTTGTTCTTTTAAAGAAAATACTTCTTATTGTGGTTTTACTGATTATCGGTGTTACTGTTTTCTGCGAGGTGCATTTGTCAGATTTCAGACCAGAGTACATAAGAATTCAGGCTGAAATATTGTCTGTAAATTCTGTCTGCGATGCAGTGAATAATACACTTGACAAGCTTAATTATTCTTACAGCGATATTGCAAAGATTAATTGTGATAAAAACGGAAATGTGCAGTCAATTGAAACGGATTCATTCAAAATCAACAGAATTAAAGCCGACATCACGAAAGCCGTACAAAAGGAAATAGCTAAGGTATATGACAATGAAATTGAAATACCTCTCGGTGCATTTACGAATATTACAATACTCTCAAATGTCGGACCTTGCATTCCTGTGAGTTTTAACCTTACAGGAAGCTTTTCCTCGGAAGTTATAAGTACATTTGAACAAGCAGGAATAAATCAGACAATCCACCATATAAAGCTTTTGCTCACCTCAAAAATAATGACAACCTCGCTTGATTATTCAGGCAAAATAACATTTACTACCGATTTTGAAATTGCACAATCCGTAATAGTCGGTAATATACCGTCCGGATACGGTTCTCTGTTTCAGACTTATAAGAAGTAAATTTTGAAAAACCTGTGAAAAACATTGAAAAACCGTATATCTTGTGTTATAATCTAACAGTTAATACAATGGGTTAGGAGGCATTTCTTTGCCTGACAGTCAGAAAATTTCCGAAAAACAATCGGAGTATATGAATTTAATAGCTGAAATTATGGATATCCGCAAAAGAGGAGAGAAGCCTGTTGCGTATATCAGAACATACGGCTGCCAGCAGAATGTGGCTGATAGTGAAAAAATTAAGGGTATGCTTGAACAGTCGGGATTTGAGTTTGCAGATGAACCGGACAATGCGGATTTCATACTTTTCAATACCTGTGCCGTAAGAGAACATGCTGAGGACAGAGTGTTCGGCAATGTAGGTGCATTAAAAAATCTAAAGCGTAAGCATCCGCAGATTCTTATTGCTTTGTGCGGTTGTATGATGGAGCAGGAGCATGTTGCCAATAAAATTTACAAGAGCTTTCCTTTTGTAGGACTTGTGTTTGGTACTCATTCATTGCACCATTTTCCTGAGCTTATGTATAACGCTCTTCTTGACGGCAAAAGAGTGTTTGAAAGAGGTAATGACGATAATCAGCTTTATGAGGGATTTCCTGTTAAGCGTGACGGCACTTTCAAGGGTTGGTTACCGATTATGTACGGTTGCAACAACTTCTGTACATATTGCGTTGTGCCTTATGTAAGAGGCAGAGAACGCAGTCGTGAAAAGAATATTATTGTTTCTGAGGCTAAAAATATGATTGAGTCGGGTTATAAAGACATTACCCTTCTCGGTCAGAATGTAAATTCCTACGGAAAAGGTCTTTCCGAGAAAGTAACTTTTCACAGCTTTTGCGTGAGGTTGATTCAATTGACGGAGATTATTGGCTTCGCTTTATGACATCTCACCCGAAGGATTGTTCAAAGGAACTTATTGACACAATTGCATCGGGTACCCATATAAGCAAGCATCTTCACCTTCCGTTCCAATGCGGTTCGGACAGAGTGCTTAAAGCAATGAACCGTCACTATGATCGCAGAAAATATCTTGAAATAATCAATTATGCTAAAGAGAAAATTGACGGTCTTTCACTTACAAGTGATATCATTGTAGGTTTTCCGGGTGAAACATATGAAGATTTCAAAGAAACTTTATCGCTTATCCGTGAGGTTGAGTTTACATCGCTCTTTACCTTCATTTTCTCACCGAGAGTAGGTACTCCTGCTGCTAAAATGGACGATCCGATTTCCGCTGAAGAAAAATCAAAATGGTTCCGTGAACTTCTTGATGTTCAGGAAGAAATTGCGGCAAAGCGTTGTTCTTCAATGGTTGGCAAAACCGAAAAGGTACTTATTGAAGGTGAAAACGATAAGAACGGTGAATTGTGCGGTCGTACAAGCGGTAACATAATAGTTGAGCTTGAAGGATCAAAGGACTGTATCGGAACATTCAGAAATGTAAAAATAACAAAGGCTCGCAACTGGATATTAAAGGGTGAGCTTGTAAAATAATCGGAGGTTAAAACTATGGATATTATTGAGAAAGCAAGGGAACTCGGAAGACTCATTCAGGAAGAGGACTCATATAAAAAATTGCAGGACGCTCAGAAGAATGCAGATGCAGATATGGAGCTTCAGCGTCTTATCGGTGAATTCAATCTTAAAAGAATGTCAATAAACAATGAAGCATCAAAAAAGAGAGAGATCAGGAAAAGCTTTCTAAGCTTAATACCGAGATGAGAGAGGCATATTCTCAGATTATGTCAAACGAGAATATGATTGCCTACAATGATGCAAAGGCTGCTTTTGATGTTGTTGCAAACAGAGTTCTCGCAATTGTTCAGCAGTCTGCTGAGGGCGCAGATCCCGAAACTGCTGATTACAGCCAGTCATCATGCTCAGGCAGTTGTGCTACCTGCGGCGGTTGCGGCTGATAAACGGTTCTAAATTTTGTTAAGGAAGTGAAACAAATGGCGGAGTTATCTCCAATGATGCAACAGTATTTCAAAATTAAAGAAGAAAACAAAGACAGCATTTTGTTTTTCCGACTTGGAGATTTCTACGAAATGTTTTACGATGATGCAAAGCTTGCATCAAAGGAGCTTGAACTTACTCTTACAGGAAGGGATTGCGGACAGGCCGAGCGTGCTCCCATGTGCGGAGTTCCGTTTCACAGCTGTGAGGGTTACATTGCAAGACTTGTTGCAAAGGGCTATAAGGTTGCAATTTGCGAACAGACGGAAGATCCTGCAAAGGCAAAAGGTCTTGTAAAGCGTGATATTATTCGAGTAATTACTCCCGGTACCGTAATGGAATCGAGTATGCTTGATGAGAGCAAAAACAACTACATTTGCTGTATGTATTCTAAAAATAAAACTATAGGACTTTGTTTTTGCGATATTTCCACAGGAGAATTATACGCTACGGAAATCAGGGGTAATGACAGCTATAATGTTCTTACCAATCAGCTTACAAGCTATAATCCCCGTGAAATTCTTATTGGCGGTGACATTGTAAAGCTGAAAGAGCTGCCGAAGTTCATTAAAGCGAAACTTTCGGCAGGAGTTGAAATGCTCGAAGATGAAAAATTTGACGAGTCGGTATGTACTGATGTTGTAAAATCACAGTTTGCGGATGAATACAGTACTGTATCTGACAAATCTGTTGTTGTATGCGTTCTCGGTGCATTGCTTTCATATCTTCGTGATACTCAGAAAACGGGACTTGAAAGAATAAATCACATTGAGTTCTACAAAGAAAATCAATATATGAGCCTTGATTACAACACACAGCGTAATCTTGAGCTCACACAAACAATGCTGACAAAGGATAAAAAAGGTTCACTTTTGTGGGTGCTTGACAAGACAAAAACCGCAATGGGCAAACGCCTTATGCGTTCATGGCTTGAACATCCTTTGCTTAATATAACTTCAATCAATAACCGTCAGAGTGCGATTGAAGAGCTTGTAAACGATAATATGCTCCGTATGGATGTTACAGACACACTCTCTGGTATATTTGACATTGAAAGACTTATGACAAGAATCGTTTACGGTTCCGCAAATGCAAGAGATTTGCGTTCACTCTGCGGAGCAATTCAGAATCTTCCGCAGATTTCGGATTTGCTCGTTGATTGCAAATCGGTTTATCTTAAATATATTTATAAAAGCATTGATAAGCTTGAGGACATTCATTCTCTTATTGATTCTGCAATCGTTGAAGAACCTCCGTTTACAGTCCGTGAGGGCGGTATGATTAAGAGAGGTTATAACGAAGAGCTGGATTCCGTGACAGGCGATATGAATGACTCAAAGGGGATTCTTGCCCGTATTGAGGCTGAACAGCGTGATATAACGGGAATTCCTAAGCTTAAAGTCGGTTATAACAGGGTATTCGGATATTATATTGAAGTATCAAATTCATATAAATCCATGGTACCCGAAACATACATAAGAAAGCAGACACTCACCAATTGTGAAAGATATATTACTCAGGATTTGAAAGATGTAGAGGCAGAATTCTCGGTGCAAAAGACAGATCGGTTGCACTTGAATACAACCTCTTTGATGATGTCAGAAAGACGGTTTCGGATAATCTTGAAAGGATTCAGAAAACCGCAAAAGCCATTGCTAATCTTGATGTTATTACATCACTTGCAAATGTTGCGGCTGACAACAGATACATAAGACCTGATGTAAATCTTTCAACCGCAATAAGAATTAAAGATTCGAGGCATCCGGTTGTTGAGGCTCTATTAAAGGATGCACCGTTTGTTCCGAATGATGTCAGCCTTGATTCTGCCAATGATAGAGTAGCAATTATTACAGGTCCCAATATGGCGGGTAAGTCAACCTATATGCGACAGATTGCCATTATTGTTCTTATGGCGCAGATAGGCAGTTTTGTTCCGGCGTCTTCTGCCGAAATCGGAATTGTAGACAGCATCTTTACTCGTGTAGGTGCGTCTGATGATCTTGCATCTGGACAGTCAACCTTTATGGTTGAGATGAGCGAGGTTGCCAATATCATTAAAAATGCAACTTCAAAAAGCTTACTTATTCTTGACGAAATCGGCAGAGGTACTTCGACCTTTGACGGTATGAGCATCGCAAGGGCTGTACTTGAATTTTGTGCCGACAGAAAAAAACTCGGTGCAAAAACACTTTTTGCAACTCATTATCACGAACTCACGGTTATGGAACAACTCCTTGACGGTGTAAAAAACTATAACATAGCAGTTAAAAAGCGTGGCGATGACATTACTTTTCTGAGAAGAATTGTTCCCGGCGGAGCAGATGACAGCTATGGTATTGAGGTTGCAAAGCTTGCAGGCATTCCGCAGTCTGTAATTTCAAGAGCAAAGGAAATTTTAAAAGACCTTGAACACGGCAAATATAAAAACGAGAATGCCAATATTCAAAAGCAGGATAATTCAGACGATATGCAGCTTTCGCTTATCGGTTCGGCTGAAAGTCCCGTGATTGAAAAGCTGAAAGATACAGATATAAATACTCTTACTCCGATTGAAAGCAATGAACTTGCTTTTAATGAACTTTAAAGGTATGATTTAAATATTAGGAGGTGACACAAATGTGTAATCAATGTTACTTGATAAGCATGTTGCAGAACTTATCGCCGCCGGCGAGGTTGTTGAAAGACCGGCGTCGGTTATAAAGGAACTTGTAGAAAATTCAATTGACGCAGGCGCAAAAAATATCACCGTTGAGATAAAAAACGGCGGTACAACATTCATGCGTGTTGCCGATGACGGTTGCGGTATTTACCGTGACGATATCAAAGTTGCGTTTTTAAGACACGCAACCAGTAAAGTTAAGGTTGAGTCTGACCTTGACAGTATTTCTACACTCGGATTCAGAGGAGAGGCTCTTGCGTCAATTTGTGCAGTGTCACGACTTCAACTTATTACGAGGAATGTAAACGAGGAAATCGGAACTTCATATGAAATTGACGGCGGTGAAGAACAGAGCTTTGATGATGCAGGTTGTCCTGTCGGCACAACCTTTGTTATCAGAGATTTGTTCTACAACATTCCTGCTCGTGCAAAATTTTTGAAAAAGGATGTTTCGGAGGGTAACGCAGTTTCAAATATAATCGACAAAACTGCTTTGTCACATCCTGAAATTGCATTTACATACATTAAGGACGGAAAGCAGGTTCTTCGTACATTCGGCGATGGAAAACTTATTTCTGCAATATATTCGGTTTTTGGAAAAGATTTTGCGAAAGGACTTATTCCGGTTGATTATCAGCTTGATGCAATAAAGGTTTACGGCTATATTTCAAAACCCGAACACTCAAGACCAAATCGTAATATGCAGAATTATTTTATCAACGGAAGGTACATCAAAACCAGAACGGCTATGGTTGCACTTGAGGAGGCTTTTAAGGCTCAATTATGGTCGGAAAATTTCGTCGTGTGTCCTTAATATCGAATTGCCGTGTGAAATTATTGATGTAAATGTTCATCCTTCAAAGCTTGAGGTCAGATTTATAAATGAAAGACCTGTTTTTGATGCGATTTATCATGCGGTAAAATCTTCGCTTATGAAGTATGACAGCCGTAAAAAAGCGTCATTTAAAAAGGAAACGGCTTTTAATGAGGTGCAAAATAAGTTTAATCCGTTTAACAATGCGCCTGCCATTCTGAACAAGCCTGTTGTGCAAAGTTCTAAAAATGATTTTGTACAAAAACAGTGTGCTAAACCGATACCTGACATACAAAAAACAGAGGTTACAACACCTGTTGCTACATCCGAAAAATCCGATGATTTTAATCCGTTTTCGGATGTCGCATTTAATGATAATAAGAAGAATGATGAGGCAGCTATTCGTTCTGTTACAAAGTCCATTGATGATATAAAAGTTGCGGATATATCCAATCCGTTTGATATTTTCAGCAAACAGGCGATAAATAAGGCGAAAGAGGAAGAAAAGTCAAAATCAACTTTCAAGCCTGAAATTGCTCAGCCAACTTCGCTTGTTGAAGATGAAAAACTGATACAGAAAGTATTACCGATATAAGTCCGATTGTAATCCCTAAAGAGGTTAATGTAATTGTTTCGGAAGAATCTATTGAGAAATCAAAAGAGCCTGTTCTTGTAAACGATAATCAGACGAGCATCAAATATATCGGAGAGGCTTTTGATACATATATCATTGCAGAAAAAAATAATAAAGATATTATTTTGATAGACAAACATGCCGCCCATGAGAGAATTATTTATGAAAAACTCAAAGCCGAAAAGGCTGCTGACTACAGGCAGATTTTACTTGCTCCTGTTACAGTCACTCTCGGAAAAATCGAGTATGATGCGGCAATTAATAATCTTGATATGTTTTCCGATTGCGGCTTTGAAGTTGAAGATTTCGGTAACAGTACGGTTATTGTAAGAAGTTCTCCGCAGTATATTCCGGCTGTTGAAATTGAAGATTGCATTACCGAGATGTCGGGCTACATTTCTCAGGTAAAACCGATATCTTTACCGAAAAATGGATTGGTTTTACAGCAATGTTGCTTGCCGTTCAGCTATAAAGGCAGGCAATAAAAGTACGCCTGAGGAGCTTATAGGGATTGTAAAACACCTTGAAGAACATCCTGAAATCAAGTATTGCCCTCACGGCAGACCGATTTGCATTGTTCTTACAAAGGGTGAAATTGAAAAACAATTTGGCAGGGTGTGATTTTTTGGAAAAATCTATTAATACGGTTTCAATTGTCGGTCCTACCGCATCAGGCAAAACAAAACTTTCGGTTGAACTTGCAAAGCATTTTAACGGTGAAATCGTATCTGCCGATTCCATGCAGATTTATACGGGAATGCAGATTGCAACAGCCAAACCTACCAAAGAAGAGATGGACGGAATTCCTCATCATATGATGGACTTTCTTCCGCCCGATAAAACATATTCGGTTGCGTCATATGTAACTGATGCTTCAAAATGTATAGCAGATATTCATTCAAGAGGCAAATTACCGTTTATCGTCGGCGGAACAGGTCTTTATGTTGATTCACTTCTGAACAATGTTTCTTTCAGTGATGATAAACGGGATGAAGAATATTGCTTAGAACTTCGCAAGATTGCCGAAGAACATGGAACAGACAGGTTGCTTGAAATGCTTGCAAAATTCGATCCGAAATCGGCTGAAAGACTTCGTGAAAGCAGAAATCTAAAAAGAATAATCCGTGCCATTGAATTTTACAAAACAACAGGAAAAACTATTACGCAACAGATTGAAGAATCACATAAAATTCCGTCTCCGTATATAACTGTAAAAATCGGTCTTAATTGCCGTGACAGACAGGTGCTTTATGACAGAATAAACAAGCGTGTAGATATTATGCTTGAAGAAGGTTTGTTTGAGGAGGCTGAACGGGTTATTAATTCCCACCTGAGCTATACATCAATAAAGGCGATAGGATACAAGGAATTGATTCCTTATTTTAAAGAAAATAAAAACCTGAATGATTGTGTTGAAAAATTGAAAATGGAAACCCGCAGATATGCGAAAAGACAAATTACTTGGTTTAAGCGGGATTCGGAGATTAATTGGATTTATATTGATGAATATAATTCATTTGAAGAAATATACAGTTATGCAAAGGCTGTAATCGAAAGAGGCTTACTTTATGGATAAATTGCTTTTCAGACGAATTTTGATGATTGCGTTATCAGTTCTTGCAGTTGTTTATGCCGCCTATCTTCTGATAAGTACAAATTTTAAAATGTATCCGACTGAAAATGCTGTTCAAACAACAGTCACGGATAAAATTTATTCAAACGGATTTATTATCCGTGATGAAAATATGATTCAGAATAATACTTCGGGTGTGCTTTCATATACAGTGCATGACGGTGACGAGGTAAAAGCCGGCGGTGAAATTGCAAAATCATATGCAAATGATGATGACGCAGCTTCACAGTCAAAAATCAGTGCATTACAGGAACAGCTTTCCGATTTGCAGACACTTCAAAAAACAAGCACGGCCGGCAACATAGGTATTGATACTATCAACAACAATATAAATAATAATATCATTTCACAAATTCGCAGTATCAATGACGGCGATTTGGCAAATATTGATAATGTCACAAATAATCTGCTTTATTCAATAAACCAAAGACAGATTTACACAGGCAAAGCCACTAACTTTAATGACAGAATTTCAGAACTCCAGGCTGAAATAGCCACTCTTGAAGGCAAAACAGGAAAATCAACAGGTAATATTACGACTGAAAAATCAGGTTGTTTTCTCTCGCATTGTGACGGATATGAAAATGCACTTGATTACAATAGTCTTGATCGTCTGACTCTTTCTGACCTTGATAATGTAAAGCAGACAAAAGTGTCCGGCAATATTGCAGGCAAGGTTGTAACCGGATTGAAATGGTATGTTGCCTGTAAGGTTACGGCTGATGAGGCAACAAGACTTTCTTTGTGGGACGGTTCCGCTACGGTGCTGTTCTCTGACGCATCGTCTGAAAGCATTCCCGCCACTATCAAGAGGATTTATCAGGAATCAAAAGACAGCGACGCCCTTCTTATTCTTGAGTGTGACTATATGAATTCCGACCTTGCTCAGGCAAGACAGGAACCGATTGAAATAGGTCTTGGTTCATACACAGGCTTGAGAATCAGCAAAAAGGCTATTCATGATGACTATGTAACAAAGACAACCTATGATGACAATGACAATAAACATACCGAACAGGTTAAGGTTCAGGGTGTATATGTGCTTCACGGAAGTGAAGTGCGATTCAAACAGATATCTATTCTGTATGCCGACGATGATTATGTTATTTGCGATCCGGAGCCGGACAGCAAAGACCTTGTTGACGGCACAACAGTTGAGTTATATGATCAGGTAATTCTTGAAGGAGATGATTTGTATGACGGAAAAGTTGTTAACTGACGTTGAATACAATTACAAATTTATTGATGAGCGAATAGCCGAGGCTGCCGAAAAGTCCGGAAGAAAGCGTGAGGATATTACATTTCTTGCCGCAACAAAAATGGTTGAACCTGAGGTTATTAACCACGCAATTTCACTCGGACTTGACCACATAGGTGAAAACAAGGTTCAGGAGCTTTTGTCAAAGTATGATAAGTATAACCTTGACAGCTGTTCTCTTCAGTTTATCGGTCACTTGCAGACAAACAAGGTAAGACAGATTATCGATAAGGTTGATCTTATCCAGTCTGTCGATTCAATAAAGCTTGCATCGGAAATTTCTAAACAGGCTTTAAAAATCAATAAAAACTGTGATGTTCTTGTTGAGGTAAATATCGGCAGAGAAGAAAACAAGTCAGGCGTTATGCCCGAACAGCTTGAAGAATTACTTTGTCAGATTGCCGAATTGGACGGTATTTCAGTTAAAGGTCTTATGGCAATACCTCCGATTTGTGAATCTTCACAGAAAATTTCTGAATTTTTCAATAAAATGCATAATATATTTATTGACATCTCGCAAAAAAATTAGATAATATAGATATGAATATTCTTTCAATGGGTATGTCTGCCGATTATTACGAAGCTGTACTTGCAGGCGCAAATATGGTCAGAGTTGGTTCGGCATTATTCGGTGCAAGGAATTATACATAATTTTAGGAGGATTATATAATGGCTGGTTTTGTAGATAAGTTTAAACGCATGTGGGACGCCCCCGATGATGAGTATGAGTACGATGAATATGGTTATGCTGACGAAGGTGCAGAAGAAGATTATAAAGAAGAACCTGTAAGAAACACTAAAAAAGAAAGAGATCTCGGCGGCGGAAACAAGGTCGTAAACATTAATGCTACCACCAATCTTCAGGTTGGTTTATTCAAGCCTGAGCGTTTCGGCGAAGAAACCCGCACAATTGCCGATGAGCTTATGAAGGCTCACACAGTAGTTCTTAATCTTGAAGATACAAATAAAGATATGGCAAGAAGAATCCTTGATTTCCTCAGCGGTGTTGCGTATGCAAACCGTGGTAAAATCAAGCGTGTCGCTACAAATACATATATTATTATTCCGAGCAATGTTGACCTGACAGGCGACGATTTGCTTGATGAGCTTGAGAACAACGGTGTTTACTTCGGATGATGACAAACAGCTGATTACTCGGCTTAATAACGGTATTGACCTTTGTCTGACAAGACAGAAACCGTATTTTATGCCTTTTATGAGTGAAAGGAAACAAGCTCTTCTTGTTTCTAAACTTAAAGAAGCATATTTCGACAACTACCTTTTCTTTGGCGGGTATGATAATTCCGAGAGAAAAATGCTTGGCTTGTTTTTTGACGAACCGAGTACGAGTATGTTCCCGATATGTGGCATTGAATTTTCATTCAGAAAATGCGACCGACTCACTCATCGTGATTTTCTCGGTTCTTTGATGTCGCTCGGAATAGAGCGTGAAACTGTCGGGGATATTCTTGTTGAGGATGGACGGGCTGTTGTATTTGTAAAAGCTGAATTGTCCGATTATGTCAAGTCGCAGATTTCAAAAGTCGGCAGAGTCGGCGTCAAGGTTGATGATGCTGATTTGTCAAAGCTTCCGCAGGGAAGAGGAGTAGAAGAAAAAACATTTATAGTTTCTTCTTTACGACTTGATAATATTGTTGCCGCTGTATGTAAACTGTCTCGAGAAAAAACTAAAACTGTCATTATGTCGGACAGCGTATGTGTTAATTTTGAAGAAACTAAAAATGTCAGTTTTAACCTAAAGGAAAATGATATTTTTACAATTCGCGGAAAAGGCAAATTCGTTTTAAAAGGTATACTTGGAACTACAGGAAAAGGTCGAATGAGAATTTCGGTTATACATTATAAATAAGGAGTGCAGATAAATGCTTACAATTGATGAAATTAAAAATATAAGCTTCAGAAAAGCCACTCTTAACGGTGGTTACAGAGCTGAAGATGTTGACTCATTTATTGATGAAGTCATTGTTTCTTTTGAACAATTGAAGAAAGAAAAAACTAACCTTGTTCACAAGATTGATGTTCTTGCAACAAGAGTTGAACAGTACAGAGCAGATGAAGAAACAGTAAGAAACGCTTTGCTTGCTTCACAGAAGGTTGCTGATGCCTGCATAAGAGAAGCAAAGGAAAAGGCTGCAAAGATTGTTCGTGATGCTGAAACAAAGGCTCAGACTCTCCTTGTTGATGCAAACAATATGACTGCTGCCGAGAAAGAGCATTATTTACAGCTTCAGTCAGATGCGGCTAATCTCAGAAATGAACTTATTTCACTTTACAGTAAGCATATTAAGTCAATTGATGATCTTCCTTCAACCTCCGATGTTGAGGCTTCAAAAGCTGAACTTGACGAAAAGTATCCTACAGAGGAAGTGACAGCTCCTGCACAGCCTCAGGTTGAAGATGATGTTAAGATTGCAGTACCTTCGGAAATGAAAGCTGAGCCTATTGCTGAAACTGAAGAAGTATCTGCTCATCCTAAAAGACAGAGCAAGTTCAGTCATCTCAAGTTCGGTGATAACTATGATGTAACTGCCGACTGATTTTTATTTAGATTTTAGATATTGGAGAGAATATAAAATGTCCCAGGATTATAATTCAACACTTAATCTTCCAAAGACAGACTTCCCTATGAGAGCAGGTCTACCGAAAAGCGAACCTGTTACACTTCAAAATTGGGAAGATGAAAAGGTTTACGAAAATCTTATGAAAGTAAATGAGGGAAAGCCTCTGTTCATTCTTCATGACGGCCCTCCTTATGCTAACGGTGACATTCACCTTGGTCATGCACTTAATAAGATTCTTAAGGATTTTATCGTAAGATATAAGAATATGGCAGGCTTTAAAGCTCCGTATGTTCCGGGTTGGGATACACACGGACTTCCTACGGAACTTAAAGCAAGAAAGAAAGCCGGTATCGGTAATTCTGCTGAAATTTCTGTTGTTGAACTTCGTAAAATGTGCGAAGAGTTCGTAAAAGGCTACATTAACGACCAGCGTACGCAGTTTAAAAGACTTGGCGTAATCGGTGAATGGGATAAGCCGTACATCACTCTTAACCATGAGTTTGAGGCTGAACAGATCAGAGTGTTTGCAGAAATGGCTACAAAGGGCTATATCTACAAGGGTTTAAAGCCTGTTTATTGGTGTCCGGAGTGTAAGACTGCTCTTGCAGAGGCTGAGATTGAGTATGCTGAAGATCCTTGCCATTCAATCTATGTAAAGTTTAATGTAACCGATGATAAGGGCGTTTTCTCAAATATGGGAATCGATCCTTCAAAGGTTAAATTTGTAATCTGGACAACTACAACTTGGACACTCCCTGCAAATGTCGCAATTTGCGTAGGTCCGAGATTTGAATATTCTGTAATCAAACAGGTGATGAATACCTTGTTATGGCGTCAGAGCTTTATAAGTCTGCTCTTGATGAGGCAGGTATAACAGACTTTGAAGTTGTAGCAACGGTAAAGGGCAGTGAGCTTGAGTATATAAAAACAGCACATCCTTTCCTTGACAGAGAGTCCCTTGTTATCGTTGGTGAGCATGTAACTCTCGAAAGCGGTACAGGTTGTGTACACACAGCTCCCGGACACGGTGTTGACGACTACAATGTATGTCAGAATTACCCTGAGATTCCGATTATCTGTCCTGTTGATTCTAACGGTGTTCTTACAGAAGAAGCAGGTCAGTTTGCAGGTCTTACAACTGATGAGGCTAATAAGAAGATTGCCGCCTATCTTGAAGAAAACGGCTCACTTTTTGCATTAAAGAAAATTGTCCATCAGTATCCGCATTGCTGGAGATGTAAAACTCCTATCCTTTTCAGAGCAACAGACCAGTGGTTCTGTTCGGTTGACGATTTCAAGGATGAGGCTGTTGACGCTATCAATACGGTTAAGTGGATTCCTGCATGGGGCAAGGACAGAATTACATCAATGGTAAGAGAAAGAAAAGATTGGTGTATTTCCCGTCAGAGAAAATGGGGTGTTCCGATTCCGATTTTCTTCTGTAAGGATTGCGGAGAGGCTCTTATTGATAAGGATGCTATGCTTGCTGTTGCTGACTTATTCGGTAAAGAAGGCTCAAACGCTTGGTACAATCACACAGCCGCAGAGATTCTTCCTGCCGGTACAAAGTGTAAAAAGTGCGGTTGTACTGAATTTGATAAAGAAAAAGATATTATGGATGTTTGGTTCGATAGCGGTTCATCACATGCCGCTGTTCTTGAACAGCGTGATAACCTTGAATCACCTGCTGACCTTTACCTTGAGGGTAACGACCAGTACAGAGGTTGGTTCCAGTCATCACTCCTTACATCCGTTGCTACAAGAGGCAGAGCACCTTACAAGGCTGTTCTTACTCACGGTATGATTCTTGACGATGAATCAAGAAAGATGAGTAAGTCACTTGGTAACGGCATCAGCCACAGGATGTTATTAAGCAGTACGGTGCTGATGTACTCAGACTTTGGGTTGCATCAACCGACTATCAGACTGATGTTCATATTTCCAAGGATATCCTCAAGCAGATTTCCGAGTCATACAGAAAAATCAGAAATACCGCAAGATATATTCTCGGTAACATTTCTGACTTTAATCCCGATACAGATATGGTTGACTTTGACAAGGTGTTGCCGATTGATAAATGGGCGCTTGCAAAGCTTAATGACCTTATCACAAAGGTTAGAACTTCATACGATAATTATGAGTTCCATATTGTATATCACAGCATTCACAACTTCTGTGTTGTTGATATGTCTAACTTCTATCTTGATGTTCTCAAGGACAGACTTTATACAGAAAAGGCTGACAGCCTCTCAAGAAGAGCCGCTCAGACCGTAATCTATGTTATCCTTGACGCAATGACAAGAATGATTGCTCCGCTCCTTGCGTATACATCAGATGAAATTTGGAAATACATGCCTCACTCCTCAAATGAGAATGCAGAACATGTTATCTTTAATGAGATTCCCGAAAACATCGCTATTGATGTTGACGATAAATTTATGGCTTTCTGGGACAGAATCCACGAACTTCGTGATAATGTTAAAAAAGTCACTCGAATCCCTTATAAAGGATAAGACAATTAAGGGTTCGCTTGAAGCAAAGGTAATACTTTGTGCAGGCGGTGAAACACTTGAATTTCTTAAAAAGCTGAGCCTGAGCTTTGTGCCGCATTCATAGTTTCCGAAGTTGAAATTGTTGATAACGGCGGTGAGCTTGAAATCAAACCTGAAAAAGCTGAGGGTGAAAAGTGCGAGCGTTGCTGGGCTATCAGCAAGACGGTGGGTCAGTGTGCAGAGCATCCTACAATCTGTTTCCGCTGTGTTCAGAATCTTAAATAATAACTGCTATTACAATAAATCGGTGTGATAAAACACACCGATTTATGTTTATGGAGGATAAAATGCCTGTTATTGCTCTTATAATCGGCGTGCTTTTAGCTGCCACTGATCAGATAATAAAATATTTTGTGCTTACCTATCTTCAGCCTGTCGGTTCGGTAACTGCCATTGACGGATTACTTGATTTTACTTATGTTGAGAATCGAGGCGTTGCTTTCGGAATGTTTTCGGATATGCGTTGGTTTTTCGTAGCGGTTACTGCTGTTCTTATTGCAATAATAATATATATTATGTTCAAGAAGAAACCGTCAGGAAAGATGTTCTATATTTCTGCGGCGCTTATAATCGGCGGCGGAATAGGTAATTTGATTGACAGGATTTTTTACGGTTTTGTAGTCGATTACATCAGCGTTTCATTCTTTCCCCCTGTTTGTAACTTTGCCGATTACTGCATTACAATCGGAACAATACTTCTTATCGTTTATGTTCTGTTTTTCTCTAATGTTATGAAATCCGAAAAAAAGGTCAACAAAAGCAATGAATGAATTTAAACTTAATTGTGAAACAAGCGGTGTAAGACTTGATAAATTTATTTCGGATGCAAATATTGATTTATCACGCTCTGCCGCTGTTAATCTTATTGAGAACGGAGCTGTGCTTGTAAACGACTCTGTTGTTTCAAAAAAGTACAAGCTTTCGCAAGGTGACATTGTTGTTGTAAATGTTCCCGATCCGACGCCTTATGAGGCTAAAGCGGAAAATATTCCTCTTGATATAGTTTATGAAGATGAATGCTTGCTTGTTGTGAATAAGCCAAAGGGAATGGTGGTGCATCCTGCCGCAGGAAATTATGACGGTACTCTTGTAAATGCTTTGCTTTATCATTGCGGTGACAGCCTTTCGGGAATTAACGGCGTACTTCGTCCCGGCATTGTTCACCGCATCGACAAGGATACAAGCGGTCTTTTGATTGTTGCAAAAAATGATTTTGCTCACCGTTCTCTTGCAGAACAAATTAAGGAGCATTCATTTACAAGGGAGTATGAGTCAATTGTATTTGGTAATCTGAAAAATGATGAGGGAACAGTTGACGCTCCAATCGGAAGAAATCCTAAAGACAGAAAGAAAATGTGTGTTATCGAAAAGAACAGCAAAAATGCGGTTACTCATTATTCGGTAATAACAAGGTATAAAGGTTACACACATATAAAATGCAAGCTTGAAACAGGTCGTACCCATCAAATCAGAGTGCATATGGCTTATATAGGTCATCCAGTGTCGGGTGATAAGGTGTATGGCGTAAAGAATGAAAAAGTTGATTTTGAAGGACAATGCTTCATGCAAGAAAAATCGGTTTTATTCATCCAAAAACCAATGAATATATTGAATTCACTTCCGAATTGCCTGATTATTTCAAAAAATATCTTAAAAAGCTTGAGAATATATCATCACATTAATCGGAGCTTGACGGGATATATTCCGATTTTTTAAACTAAATTGAAAAAACACTTGCATTATTATTCCGTATGTGGTATTATATTAAAGCATTTGAAACCGTCGTAACTCTCGACGAGGTTCAAATAACGGTTTAACCGTCATTTTGATGTGACAGTCCGCTGCTCGTTTGAGTAAGAATGTCGGAAAAATAAGGAGGATAAAAAATGGACGCATTAAAGACTATTGCTGCAGCAAGCGTGAAGGAAACAACACCTGAGTTCAGCGTAGGTGATACTGTAAAGGTATCAGTAAACATTCGTGAAGGCGAAAGAGAAAGAATCCAGATGTTTGAGGGTACTGTTATTGCTAAAAGAGGCAGTGGCGTAGCTGAAACATTTACTGTAAGAAGAGTAGCTTACGGCGTTGGTGTTGAAAGAGTATTCCCTCTCCATTCACCCAATGTTAAAGATGTACAGGTTGTTCGTTACGGTAAGGTTCGCAGAAGCAAGCTCTACTATCTCCGTGACAGAGTTGGTAAGGCTGCTAAGGTTAAAGAGCAGATTCGTAAGTAATTCACGAAATCAAAAGGGACTTTTAAAAGTCCCTTTTTTTACTATTTTTCTTTATAGCAGGTGACAAAGTTGAAGAAAAGCAAAAATAATGTCAATGAGGCTAATATGGCTGTGCTTCAGCCTGAGGGTGTGAACGATTCTTCAGATATCAATCCTGAAATGTATGTGGATAAGAAACCGTCAATTTCCGAAAAACAATTTCTTGTTGCAAAAGAGGAAGGCGCAATGTCCGGTTTTTATGACTGGGTAAGATGTATCCTGTTTGCAATTTCGGTTGTTGTGGTTTGCCTTATCTTTTTGTTCCGCCTTGTTGATGTTGAAGGCAGATCAATGAATAACACACTTGCCACTAACGACAAGGTTATCGTAACAAATCTATTCTACACTCCCAAAAATAACGATATCGTTGTTATTTCTCACGGTGCAGAGTATAACAGTCCGATTATTAAGCGTGTTATCGCTGTTGCGGGACAGACTGTTAAGGTCGATTATGACAACGACCAAATCATAGTTGACGGTGTTGTTCTTGATGAACCGTACATAGAGGGTTCAACCTACGGCAACAATATAGGCGACAATGAAATTCCGGAGGTTATTCCTGAGGGCAAAATTTTTGTTATGGGTGATAACAGAAAGGATTCAATGGACAGCCGCAGTACAAAAATCGGTCTTATAGATGTTGATGATGTAATCGGTAAGGCACAGTTTGTAGTTTATCCGTTTGACCACTTCGGCTATCTGTACTGATGCTAAAGATTGTAAAAATTTAATGTTAATTTAAATTTTGATATTGTGAAAAGCTTATTTCTGTTTTATAATAGAAATAAGCTTTATTTTTTACGGAGGGTTATATGCCTCAAAAACATAAAAATAATAAAATCAGAATTAAAATTAACGATAAAAAAATCACTAATTATATGTTTGATTTTACACGGACAATAATTTTTGTGTTTGCAATTATATCAGTAGCGTTTACTTTTATCATCAGAGATGCCAATGTTGTGGGAAATTCGATGCTTGACACGCTCCACAGCATGATAATTTTCATTACAAATTTTATGTATGAACCAAAATGCGGCGATATTGTAGCTATCAACGCTGAAAATCAGATTGAAAAGAGAATTATAAAACGGGTTATAGCCGTTGAAGGACAAACGCTTGTCGTGGATTACAGTAAAAATGCAGTTTATGTTGACGGTATAAAAATTGATGAACCGTATGTTTCTTCTTTAACACGAGAACCGTCAAATCCATTGCAAATTCCGTATGTTATCCCTGAAGGTTATATCTTTGTAATGGGTGATAACAGAATTATTTCTCTTGACAGCCGTGATAAGAGTATAGGCCTTGTGTCTGTCGATGATGTAATCGGAAAAGCACAATTTATATTTTTCCCGCTTGACAGATTCAAGTATTTATATTAACAGAAAATTTTTAAAGGATGTACATATATGAGCGAAATGCAGACTATTCAATGGTTCCCCGGTCATATGACCAAAACAAAAAGACAGATTCAGTCAAGTCTTAAACTTGTTGATGCTGTCGCAGAAATTATTGATGCAAGAATTCCTGTCAGCAGTCGTAACCCCGACCTTGCAAAACTTGTTCAGAACAAGCCGAGAGTTATTCTTCTCAATAAATGCGATATGGCTAATCAAACTGCTACGAAAATGTGGATTGACTATTTTAAAAAGCAGAATCTTGTTGCTATCCCGGTTGACTGTAAAAGCGGCAGAGGTCTTGACAAATTTGCACCAGCGTAAATACGGTTATGAGCCATAAGATTGCAAGATTAAAAGAAAAAGGAATGGTAAATCCCACAATCAGAATTATGATTGTCGGTATTCCGAATGTAGGCAAATCTTCTTTTATCAATAAAATGGTAAAGAAAAACCGTGCAAAGGTTGAGGACAGACCGGGCGTTACAAGAGGTAATCAATGGTATACAATTGCAAAGAACCTTGAAATGCTTGACACTCCGGGTGTGCTTTGGCCAAAGTTTGACGATAAGACAGTCGGAGAGCATCTTGCGTTCACAGGTGCGGTTAAAGACCAAATTCTTGATATCGAACTTTTGGCGGTAAGACTTCTTGATTTCATCAAGGAACTCAAGCCTGCTGATTTTATAACAAGATTCAAATTAGAAAACGAAGATATTGAAAATATTGATTCATACGAGCTTTTGAAAATGATTGGCAAAAAGAGAGGTATGCTTGTTTCAGGCGGTGAGATAGATACCGAGAGAGCCGCAATTATGTTGCTTGATGAATTCAGAAGTGCAAAGCTTGGCAGAATTACAGTTGAAATGCCGCAGGGGAGATAACAATGGATTGGCTTGAATATGAAAATAAAAATATTGCAAGAGGTTTTCTGAATATCTGCGGTGTTGATGAAGCCGGCAGAGGACCGCTTGCAGGACCTGTGTGTGCCGCCGCAGTTATACTTCCCGAAAATACCGTTATTGAAGGAGTCAATGATTCAAAAAAGCTTTCTGAAAAAAAGAGAGAGGCTTTGTTCGATGTAATAAAGGAACAGGCCTTGGCATACAGCATTGCATTTGCAAGCGTTGAAGAAATTGAGGAAATGAATATTCTTAATGCTGCTATGCTTGCAATGAAACGGGCAGTTGAAGGACTTGAACCAAGGGCTGATTATGCTATGATTGACGGCAACAGAATGCCTCCGTTGTCAATTGAAGGCGAATGTATTGTAAAAGGCGATGCAAAGTCAATGTCAATTGCCTGTGCGTCAATTCTTGCCAAGGTATCAAGGGATAGACTTCTTTATGAATACGACAAAGAATTTCCTCAGTACCTATTTGCAAAGCATAAGGGTTACGGCACAAAGGCTCATATTGAGGCGATTCTTAAATACGGACCGTGTAAGTATCACAGACCGAGCTTCTTGAAGAAAATATATAATAAGAAATGATTTTTACTACTAAACAAACAGGTGATAAGGGAGAGGCTTATGCCGCAAAATATCTGAAAAAGCATAAGTATAAAATTATTGCCAGAAATTATAAAAAGCCTTACGGCGAAATAGATATCATAGCCGAGAATAAGGAAGTAATTGCCTTTGTTGAGGTTAAAACAAGAAAAGAGAATTCTCTTACACAACCCGTTGATGCGGTTAACCGTAAAAAGCAGATGAAAATATTAAAAACTGCCGATATGTATATGTATGAAAACAATATAGATAAAGAATGTCGATTTGATGTATGCGAAGTTTTTGTCAACAGTGATAATCTTAAGCTTGTCGGCATTAATTATATTGAAGATGCATTCTGACGGGAGGTTGCCATGAATTTTTTTGACTTGCATTGTGACACGCTCTATAAGGCAGTAACCGAAAAGTCCGAACTGGATAATCCCTCATATGAAGTGAAATTAAACAACAATTCCAAATCCCACAGGTTACAGTGCTATGCTATATGGTTGCCCGACACGCTTGACGGTAATGAGGCGGAAAGATTGTTTTTTGAATCGGCTGATTATCTGAAATCCGAATGTAACCGACTTGGAATTGAATTGTTAGGTATCGGTGAATTCACGGATAATGTTTTTTCAAAGTATCGAAACTCAGCGTTTTTTACAGTAGAAAACGGAAAAGCATTGAACGGCAGAATCGAGAATGTAAAGCGATTTGCAGAACTCGGCGTCAGAATAATGACTCTCACATGGAATGAGATGAACGAGATTGGTTCAGGCGTTTTATCGGAAGATAAATGCGGTTTAACGGACTTCGGAAAACTTGCAGTAGCCGAAATGGAAAAGTACGGTATTGTAATTGATATATCCCATGCAAGTGATGAACTGTTTTATGATGTTGTCAATCAGACGAATAAGCCGTTTATCGCAACTCATTCAGATTCACGGACAATTACTCAAAATCCGAGAAATCTTACAGATGAGCAGATTAAAATTATAATACAGAGAGGCGGACTTATAGGTCTAAATTTGCACAATGCTTTTCTTAATAATAATCCGGATAAAGCATGCATGAACGATATTTTAAAGCATTGCGAATATATGCTGTCGCTCGGATGCGAAAATTCTCTTTGCTTCGGTACGGACTTTGACGGCTGTGATTTGCGAGGGATATTGTCGGAAGCGATTCAATCGGCGAAATTTATGAACTTTTTCTTAGAAATAACTACAACGAAAGCGTTTTGAAAAAGATTTTTTACGAAAATGCGTATAATTTCTTTGAAACTTTGACAATCAGCGAATAATGTAGTAAAATACTTGATGTTTAAAGCAATTTGAAAGGAAGATTTCAATGTTATACAACAGCACACAAAATGCCAAAGAAGTAGTTTCTGCGGCACAGGCCATTGCACAGGGTATTTCAAAGGACGGCGGTCTTTTTGTACCGCAGGAATTTCCTAAGTATGATGAAAATACCTTCAAGGCACTTTTGAAAACAGATTACAAAGGAAGAGCAAAGAAGTATTTTCTGATTTTCTTTCTGATTTCACAGAAGAGGAAATCAGCGATTGCGTAGAAAAGGCTTATACAGCTCAGAAATTCGGCGGTGAAAATCCTGCTCCTATTTCATACTGTAATCTTGACGGAACAACCCTGAATATTCTTGAACTCTGGCATGGTCCTACATGTGCGTTTAAGGATATGGCACTCCAGATTCTCCCGCATCTTCTCACAAAGTCACTAAAGAAGAAATATGACGGCAAGACAGCTGTTATTCTCGTTGCTACATCAGGCGATACAGGCAAGGCTGCTCTTGAAGGCTTTAAAGATGTTGAACACACAAAGATTGTTGTTTTCTATCCTGTTGACGGTGTAAGTCCGATGCAGAAGCATCAGATGAATACTCAGGAAGGTGAAAATGTTCGTGTTTGTGCAATCAAGGGTAACTTTGATGACGCTCAGACAGGTGTTAAGAAGATATTTACTACACCTTCAGTTGCAGAAAAGCTCGCTGAGAATAATATGCTTTTCTCATCAGCAAACTCAATCAACTGGGGCAGACTTCTTCCGCAGATTGTTTACTATATTTCGGCTTACTGCGATCTTGTAAATGACGGTAAAATCGAGCTTGGTGACAAGATTAATGTTGTTGTTCCGACAGGTAACTTCGGTAACATCCTTGCATCATACTATGCAAGTCTCATGGGACTTCCAATCAACAAGTTTATTTGTGCGTCAAACTCTAATAATGTTCTTACAGATTTTATCAAAACAGGCGTTTATGATAAGAACAGAAACTTCTATACAACAATTTCACCTTCAATGGATATCCTCGTTTCAAGTAACCTTGAAAGACTTCTCTACAAGCTTTCAGGTGATAATGACGAAGTTACAAGAGGCTGGATGAATGCACTCAAATCAGAAGGTAAGTATGAAGTAAGTGATGATGTAAAGGCTGTTATCAACGAAAAGTTCTACGGCGGATTCTGTGATGATAAGAACACAGAGGCTACAATTCACGAGATGTTTGAGCAGGATAAGTACCTTTGCGATACTCACACAGCTGTTGCAATCAATGTGTACAAGCAGTATGTTGAGGAAACAGGCGACAAGACACCGTCTGTAATTGCGTCAACTGCAAGTCCGTATAAATTCTCTAAGGCTGTTCTTGAGGCTGTTGAGCCAAATGCAACACTTCCTGGAACAGAATTTGATATGGTTGATGAACTTCATAAGGTTTCCGGTGCCGAAGTGCCTGCACCTCTTGCAAATCTTAAAAATAAAACGGCTCGATTCTCTGATGTTACAGAAGTTAATGATATGGAGAATTATGTTCTCGGAGCACTCGGTATAGATTAATGGCATTATTTGCTATAGCGGATTTACATCTTTCACTTGGTGAAGATAAGCCTATGGATGTTTTCGCGGGCTGGAACGATTATACTTCAAGACTTGAAAATAATTGGAGAAAGCTTGTTACCGATAATGACACGGTTGTTGTGTCGGGCGATATTTCCTGGGCAATGAAACTTGAAGAAACTCTTACGGATTTTACTTTCATAGAAAATCTTCCCGGTAATAAAATTTTCAATAAAGGCAATCACGATTATTGGTGGAGCACCAAGACAAAAATGGATGTGTTCCTGAAAAATAATTCACTTGATTCGATAGCTATCCTTTTCAATAATTCATATGTTGTTGACGATTACGCAATTTGCGGTACAAGAGGATGGTTTCTTGAGAATGAATCTCAAAATGATATAAAAGTCCTGAACAGGGAAGTCGGCAGATTGAAATGTCAATACAATCAGCTATAAAAACAGGAAAGGAACCAATAGTGTTTTTACATTATCCCCCTGTTTACGGAACAACAAAATGTGACGAAATATTTAATGTTCTTTTGAAATATGACATCAAAAAATGTTATTACGGACACCTTCACGGAAAAAAGAATATGAGGTTTGCAATTGAAGGTGAATACGAAGGTATTGATTTTAAGCTGATTTCTTGTGACAGGTTGTCATTCATGCCAATTTTAGTCAGATAAATTCTGAATTTTCTATTGGCAAAATTATTTTGTTGTGATATAATAAGATGATTTCTTGATTTTGAATTTAAACTTTGGAGGAATATTAAAATGGCATTAAAGGAATGTACAAAAAAAGAACAGGCTAATTCATATGAATTAGAGGTTAATGTTGACGGTGAAACTTTTGGTAACGCTGTTAACAGAGTTTATAAAAAGCAGGTTAAAAGCATCAATATCCCCGGTTTCAGAAAGGGCAAAGCTCCCCGTCATGTAATTGAGAAAATGTACGGCTCGGAAGTATTCTATGAAGATGCTATGCAGGATTGTTATCCGGACGCTCTTTATGAGGCCGCTAAAGAAGCAGGTATCAAGATAGTTTCGGTTGAAACTCTTGAGGCTATTGAGGCAAGCAAAGAAGGTTTCTCATTCAAGGCTAGTGTTGTTGTTGAGCCTGAAATGGAAATTAATAACTACCTCGGCATTGAAGTTACAAAGAAGTCAACAGAAGTTACAGACGAACTCGTTGACGAAGAAATTGAGAAAGTTCGTGACCGCAACTCAAGAATGGTAACTGTTGACGACAGAGCTGCTCAGAATGATGATGTAGCTGTTATTGACTTTGAGGGTTTTGTTGACGGTGAAGCGTTCGAAGGCGGTAAGGCTGAAAACTATAACCTTAAGCTTGGATCAGGCAACTTCATCCCCGGCTTTGAGGAGCAGATTGTAGGTCACAAGACAGGTGAAGAGTTTACAATCACAGTTAAGTTCCCGGATGATTATCAGGCTGAAGAGCTTAAAGGTAAGGAAGCTGAATTCAAGATCAACCTTCACGAAATTAAGGCTAAGGAACTTCCGGAAGTCGATGATGAGTTTGTAAAGGATGTTTCCGATAAGGAAACTCTTGATGAGTACAAGGCTGAGCTTAAAGAAACTGTTGCTAAACGCCTTCAGGATGAGGCTGACAAGGATGTTGACAATCAGATTTCCGAAAAGCTTATGGAACTCCTTGAGGGTGAAATTCCTGAGGCAATGTATGACAATCAGGCTAACGAGATGGTAAGAGAATTTGATATGCGTCTCCGTTCACAGGGTCTTGATATGAAGACATATATGCAGTACATGGGTATGGATGCAAACGCACTCAAGGGTATGTATAAAGAAGAGGCTGAAAAGAGAGTTAAGTTAAGACTTGCTCTTGAAGCAGTTGCAAGAAAAGAAAATATTGAAGTTACAGAGGCTGACCTTGACGCTGAATACGGCAAGATGGCAGAGGCTTACAAGATGGATGTTGATAAGGTTAAGGAGGCTGTTCCTGCTGAATCACTCACAGAAGATGTTAAGGTTGAAAAGGCTCTTAATCTCGTAAAGGACAAAGCTGTTATTAAGTAATTTGAATATTTTTCTTATATCTGTTAATCACTATTTAAGAAAGGTTATGATTAAATGGCATTAGTACCATATGTTATCGAACAGTCAAGCAGGGGCGAACGCTCTTTTGATATCTATTCCCGTCTTCTTGAAGACAGAATTGTTATGCTTAACGAAGAGGTAAACAGTGCAAGTGCAAGCGTTGTAGTTGCTCAGTTGCTTTACCTTGAAAGTAAAGATCCGACAAAGGATATCAGTCTTTACATCAACAGCCCCGGCGGCAGCGTAACAGACGGCTTTGCTATTTTTGATACAATGAATTACATCAAGTGTGATGTTTCCACAATCTGTATGGGTATGGCTGCAAGTATGGGTGCATTCCTTCTTGCCGCAGGCGCTAAGGGTAAGCGTCTTGCACTTCCTAACAGTGACATTATGATTCACCAGCCTTCAGGCGGTGCTCAGGGTCAGGCTACTGACATGGAAATTCACACAAGACACATTCTTGATATGAAAAACGACTCAATCAGATTCTTGCTGACAACACAGGTCAGCCGATTGATGTTATTGCAAAGGATACCAATCGTGATAACTTCATGACTGCACAGCAGGCACTTGAGTATGGTTTGATTGATAAGGTTATCGAAAAAAGATAAAGGTGAGGTAAACTGATGGCTAACAAAAATAACGAAGATATTTATTGCTCTTTCTGCGGAAAACCTCAGGAGATGGCAGGCAGACTTATTGCCGGCAACGGTGTCTATATTTGTGACCGGTGTGTTGAGCTCTGTATGAATATTCTTCGCGAATCAGGCGAGCTTGAACGTGAAAATGAAAATAAACTTTCAAAATCGGGAGAACCTCAGACCCCCGAACTGTCCGTTGATGAACTTTTAAAGCCAAAGGAAATCAAGGCAATTCTTGATGAATATGTTATCGGACAGGATCATGCAAAAGTTACCCTGAGCGTTGCTGTTTACAATCACTATAAGCGTGCTTTTTCAAATGATCAGAGCGTAGATTTCGCTAAGAGTAATGTGTTGCTTCTCGGCCCGACAGGTGTCGGTAAGACATTACTTGCTCAGACGCTTGCAAAGGCTCTTGATGTTCCTTTTGCAATTGCTGATGCAACTACGCTGACCGAAGCAGGTTATGTCGGCGAGGATGTAGAGAACATTCTCTTAAAACTCATTCAGGCAGCCGATTTTGATATTGAAAAGGCAGAGCACGGCATAATTTACATTGATGAAATTGATAAAATTGCGAGAAAATCCGAAAACCCCTCTATTACACGAGATGTAAGCGGTGAGGGAGTTCAGCAGGCTTTGCTTAAAATTGTTGAGGGAACTGTATCCAATGTTCCGCCACAGGGTGGCAGAAAACATCCGCAACAGGAATATTTACAGATTGATACTAAGAATATTCTTTTTATCTGCGGCGGTGCATTTGACGGTCTTGAAAAGATAGTTGAAAAGCGCAAGGGCTCTTCTGTTATCGGTTTTGAGTCACTTGTTCAGTCAAAGCAGGAGCTTGATTCGACCGATTGGATGAAAGAGGTCACAGCACATGATCTTGTAAAGTACGGAATTATTCCTGAACTCATCGGTCGTTTGCCTGTTATTACTGCTTTGAGCGGTCTTGACACGGATGCGCTTGTCAAGATTCTTACTGTTCCGAAAAATTCTATTGTTCAGCAGTATAAGAAACTTTTTGAACTTGACGGTGTTGAACTTCTTTTTGAAGAAGAGGCACTCAGAGCTATTGCACAACAGGCGCAGGATCAGCATACAGGTGCAAGAGGACTTCGAGGAATTATGGAAGATATTCTTACAGACCTTATGTTTGAGGCTCCGTCTGATCCTACTATTGATAAGATTATTATTACAGAGGGCGTTATCAAAAACGGTGCTGCTCCGCAAATTACTCGCAAAAAGGAATTGTTACAGACAAATTCCGTAAAATTGACTCAAAAAGGTGCAAAGAAGCGTCAGAAGCGCAGCACAGCGTCTTAATATTGTGAATTAAAGCTGTATTGCAATTACAATACAGCTTTTTGCTTTTATGAAAGGAATTTAAATGGATTTTGATATGCAAAAAAATCTGACTCTCCCTGTTCTTCCGTTGCGAGGGTTGGTGGTTTTTCCAAAATCACTTATTCATTTTGATGTTGGACGGAAAAAGAGTATTACGGCTATAAATAAAGCTATGAAAGCCGATCAACTTGTTTTTCTTACTTCTCAGAAGGATGCCGCAATAAACGAACCGGATATATTTGATGTTTATGACACGGGCGTAATTGCCAAGGTTGTACAGGTTTTGAAACAGCCTGAAAATACTACACGAATTGTAATTGAGGGTCAATGCAGGGCTACAATTATAAATCCTGTTTTTGACGAAAAGTGTCTTGTTGCAGAAGTTAAACCGTATGAGGAAGAAAGCGAGTATCTTACAGCAAGAGATTCCGCTCTTATGCGAACCGTAAAAAATGAATTTGACAAGTATCTTGAGATTTCTCCGAAGATGCCGTCGGATATTATTTTTAAGGTTGCCCTTTGCAAAAGACCGGGTGAACTTGCCGACTTTATCACAGCTAATCTCATTCTTGACTACAGAGTTAAACAGTCGATTCTTGAAACTTTCCCGGAATCAGAAAGACTTGAATCTGTTCTTGATGTACTTGTAAATGAAAATTTTGTTCTTAAACTTGAGGACGAAATATCTCAAAAAGCTAAAATGAGAATTGATGAAAATCAGCGTGATTATTTTCTTCGTGAACAGAAAAGAGCAATCGAGGAAGAGCTCGGCGAAGATGATTCACCGATTGACGATGCTGAAAACTATGTCGATAAAATTGAGAAGCTCAATCTTGACGAAAAGTCTGCCGACATTCTTTATAAAGAATGTAAGAAACTCAGCAAAATGCCTTATGGCAGTCAGGAAGCGGCTGTGATTCGTACATATCTTGATACGGTTCTTGATTTGCCGTGGAATAAGTCATCTAAAGATAAAATCGTTATATCTAAAGTTCAGAAGGCTCTTGATAAGACTCACTATGGACTTGACAAAGTTAAAAAGAGAATCATTGAACAGCTTGCCGTTCGTGTGTTAAGTGAAAAGCAAAAAGGACAGATCATCTGTCTTGCAGGACCTCCGGGTGTCGGTAAAACCTCAATTGCTCAGTCGATTGCAAAGGCAATAGGCAGAAAAAGTGAAAGAATCGCTCTTGGCGGCGTTCGTGACGAGGCTGAAATCAGAGGCCACAGAAAGACTTATATCGGTTCGATGCCGGGTAGAATTATTAATGCATTGCAACATGCCGGCACTAATAATCCTCTACTTATTCTTGACGAAATAGACAAGCTTGCCGCTGATTATAAGGGCGATCCAACATCGGCATTGCTTGAGGTCCTTGATATCGAACAGAATAATAAGTTTGTTGATCACTACATTGAACTTCCGTTTGACTTGACAAATGTGATGTTTATTACAACTGCAAATGACATTTCAGCTATTCCGGCACCGCTCCGTGACAGAATGGAAATTATAGAAATCAGCAGTTATACAAGAGAAGAGAAATTCCATATTGCAAAGAAGCACCTCATTCCTAAACAGCTTGATGAGTGCGGTTTTACTTTAAAGGAACTCAAATTCACTCAGAAAGCCATATACGCTCTCATAGACTTCTATACGAGAGAAGCCGGCGTAAGAACTCTTGAAAGGCTTATTGCCTCAGTTATGAGAAAATGTGCCGTTGAAAAGCTTACAGAGGGTACAGAAGTATTCAAGATTGACGAAAAAGAGATAGAAAGATTTTTAGGACATAAAAAGTTTATTCCTGATTCACTTGCCAAAATGGATGAAATCGGAATAGTAAACGGACTTGCATGGACCTCTGTAGGCGGAGAAATCTTACCTATTGAAGTAGCCGTTATGGAGGGTACAGGAAAGATTGAACTTACAGGTTCTCTCGGTGATGTTATGCAGGAGTCTGCTAAAACAGCAATCACCTGTATTAGAAGTCATGCGGCGGTTCTTGGAATTGATTCCGATTTTTACAAAAACAAGGATATTCATATTCATGCTCCCGAGGGTGCTGTTCCAAAGGACGGACCGTCTGCAGGTATTACAATGGCAACCGCAATTTACTCAGCGCTGACTTTAAAGCCTGCAAGACACGATATAGCCATGACAGGTGAAATTACCCTCAGAGGGAATGTTCTTCCTATAGGCGGCCTTAAAGAGAAAAGCATGGCTGCTTTTAAAAACGGAATTACAACAGTAATTATTCCAAAGGATAACGAACCTGATCTTGAAGATGTCGATAAGGCGGTTCTTGAAAAGGTTAAGTTTATTCCTGTTAGAAATTTTTCGGAGGTAGTTGCACTTGCGGTGAATAATACCGTAAGAATTACCGATAACCAATGGAACGGAATTGATATGACAGCAGTTCGTTCTGCAACGAAAACTGTAAACGCAGTAAAACAGTGAAAGAGAGGGATTTTATGAACTTTAATGAAGTCGCTTTTGAATTTGCGGCAGGTCGTGTTGATCAGTTGCCGGAATCGGATATGCCTGAAATTGTATTTTCAGGTCATTCAAATGTGGGAAAATCCTCTCTTATCAATAAACTTGTTCAGAGAAAAGCCCTTGCAAGAGTAAGCGCTCAGCCGGGCAAAACGGCTACCATTAATTTTTATAAGCTCAAAGAGTTTCGTATGGTTGATTTGCCGGGCTACGGTTATGCAAAGGTTTCAAAAGCAGAAAAAGACAGATGGGCAAAGCTTGTGGAAGGCTATTTTGCACAGGACAGACAGCGTCCGCTCGTTATTCAGATTCTTGACTTGCGTCATCCTCCGACTGATGATGACTTGCATATGATAGATTTCCTTTACAGAGGCGGATTTAACTTTGCCGCAGTTCTTACAAAGAGTGATAAACTCAAAAAGACTGCGTTTGAAAAGCAGATTGAGTATTATAAGGACATTTTCAGTACAATTGAACATGTTCCGCTGATACCGTTTTCTGCACAAACAGGCTTCGGAAATGATGAAATAAGGAAACTTATTGAAACTTCAATAGCAAATTTTAAAAATACGGAGGTATGAGTAAAATGTTCGTTAGCGAATGTCTTAATGTGAACAATAAGGGACATCTTACAATCGGCGGTTGCGATACACTCGAACTTGCCAAAGAATTTGGTACACCCTTATATGTCTTGACGAAACAACAATCAGAAATGTGTGCAAGGCTTATGTGAAGTCCTTTGAAAAGTATTACCACGGTAACGGTATGCCGTTGTATGCAAGTAAGGCTCTTTCCTGTAAGGAGCTTTGCAGAATTGCAAAGGAAGAGGGACTCGGTCTTGATGTAGTATCAGGCGGTGAGATTTATACAGCCGTACAGGCAGGCTTTCCGATGGAAAAAGTTCACTTCCACGGAAACAATAAAACTGCTGATGAAATCAGATTTGCACTTGAATCTAATGTAGGAAAGTTCGTTGTTGATAACCTTTACGAACTTGAGCTTCTCAATGAAATTTGCGGTGAAGTGGGTAAGAAGGCTAATATTTCTTTTAGAATTAAGCCCGGTGTAGACGCTCATACTCATAACTTTATCAGAACAGGTCAGATTGATTCAAAATTTGGTTTTGCTCTTGAAACAGGCGAAGCTTTTGAGGCAGTTAAAAAGGCACAGATGTACGATAATGTAAATCTTACGGAACTTCATTGTCACATCGGTTCACAGATTTTTGATATTGATCCGTTTGTCACTGCTGCCGAAATTATGCTTGACTTTATGGGCAAGATTCACGATGAGCTTGGAATCGTTATTTCAGAGCTTAACCTCGGCGGCGGTTTTGGTATTATGTACACTAAGGATGATGAACCTGTTCCTTACGAAAACTATATGGAAAAGGTTTCAGAGGCTGTTAAGGCAAAGGCTAAAGAACACGGACTTCCTGTTCCGTATATCTTTATTGAGCCGGGTCGTTCAATTGTCGGCGAAGCAGGTATTACACTTTACAAAGTTGGCGGCAAAAAGGAAATTCCTAATGTAAGAACATATGTATCCGTTGACGGTGGTATGACTGATAATATTAGGTATGCACTTTATCAGTCTGCTTATACCGTAGTAAATGCAGGTAAGGCTGACAAAGAGCCTGATGAAATCGTAACGGTAGCAGGTAAGTGTTGCGAGAGCGGCGACCTCGTTCAGGAGCATACAAAGGTTGCTAAGGTTGAAGTAGGCGATACACTTGCTGTTCTTTCAACAGGTGCTTATAACTATTCTATGGCGTCAAATTACAACAGAATCCCTCGTCCTGCAATCGTAATGGTTAAAGATGGCAAGGCAAGAGTTGTTGTTAAGCGTGAAAGCTACGAGGATATAGTAAAGAACGATATCTGATAATCGAATTATAATTATTGTGCAACACCGAGCCGCTGAATTGTGTTCGGTGTTGTGTTGTGTAGATTAGCGCATAGATTCGGAGTTGAGTATTGTGTTTAGGATAAGAAGTTTTTTTAAGGAACTTGAGCCGACACGACAGATGTCTGAGGCATTTAGAAATTGTATATTTCTTGCGTTATCAGGCGGATTTCAGGATGCATATACATATTTTACCCGTGACGGAGTATTTGCAAATGCTCAGACGGGTAACGTTGTGCTTATGAGTACAAATTTTATGACAGGAAAGTGGGGAGAGGGGCTTAAATATCTTTTTCCTATTCTTGCATTTGCGTTAGGTGTCCTTGTAGCTGATTTGATACAGAAAAAATTCAAGTATTTCAAAAAGATACATTGGAGACAGGGAATACTCTTGTTTGAAATTATCATATTGTTTGCGGTTGGATTCATGCCGAAGAGTATGGATACCGTTGCGGCGGTAATTGTATCGTTTTCCTGTGCAATGCAGGTTCAGACTTTCAGAAAAGTCAGAGGATATTCCTATGCCAGCACAATGTGTATAGGTAATTTGAGAAGCGGTACGGCTGCTCTGTCAGGTTTTATTCACGAAAGAAAGCCCGAACAGCTCAGACAGGCAATGTATTATTTTGGTGTTATATTTTTCTTTGCAGTCGGAGCAGGTCTGGGAGGAAATCTTTCGTTATCGTTTGGAACGCATATAATATGGGTTTCATGCGGATTGCTTCTTGTAAGTTTTCTGATGATGTTTAAAGAAAAAATTCAATAATCCGGTAATTTTATATAACAATAAAGCCGTCGTCAATACTCGGATTTGGTATTGATGACGGCTTTATTTTACAAATTTTTCTATTCCTAGAATATAATCACTTGAAGTTTTATAAAGACAACAAAGTGTTATCAAATGTCTAATAGGTAGTTCTCGTTTTCCGTTTTCGTATTTGCTGTATTGTTCCTGCCTCGTGTGAAGTATGAATGCAATTTGCCCTTGTGTGTATCCGTTTTTGACTCTTAATTCTTTTAATCTTTTGCAGTAGTCCATATAAATCACCTTTAAAAATATTACAAATAGTATTAATAATAGGATTTTATCATAAAATATGTCTGTTTGCAACTAAAATTTAATTGTTAAATCAAATATGAATTATACAAAATATTGTAATGCAAATGAAATTCTTGGATTCATGAATACATTTTCATAAAATTCAGCTCGTAAAATGTACGAAAATGCAACTAAACTTGGGAGATTTGTAAAATTAATTGCAGAAAAGGAATGAAATCGGCTGTTTTTTCAATAATTTTAAAAAAATTTGCAAGAAACTCACAAAAGATATTGCAAAATCGTTGAAAGTATAGTATTATTAATATGTTGATTGTAGTGCTTTACTGTGCTACAGCATAATCGGAATTTTTTCCGTATAATTTATGCGAATTTTATTAAGGAGGACTTACTTATGTCATATGTAAGTGAACAGCTTGAAAAGCTGAAAGCAAAAAACGCAAATGAGCCTGAGTTTATTCAGGCTGCTACCGAAGTTCTTACTTCACTTGAGCCTGTTTTCGAGCAGAATCCAAAGTATGAAGAGAATGGTATTCTCGAAAGAATTACAGAGCCTGAAAGAGTTATTATGTTTAGAGTACCTTGGGTTGATGACAACGGCAAGGTTCAGGTTAACCGTGGCTTCCGTGTTCAGTTCAACAGTGCTATCGGACCTTACAAGGGTGGTTTAAGACTTCATCCGTCAGTAAACCTCGGCGTTATTAAGTTTCTCGGTTTCGAGCAGATTTTCAAGAACTCACTTACAGGTCTTCCTATCGGCGGCGGTAAGGGTGGCTCTGACTTTGATCCTAAGGGCAAGAGTGACAGAGAAGTTATGGCATTCTGCCAGAGCTTTATGACAGAGCTTTGTAAGCACATCGGTGCTGACACAGATGTTCCTGCCGGTGATATCGGTACAGGTGCTCGTGAGATCGGTTATATGTTCGGTCAGTATAAGAGAATCAGAAATGTATATGAAGGCGTTCTTACAGGTAAGGGCCTCAACTGGGGCGGTTCACTCGCAAGAACAGAAGCTACAGGTTATGGCCTTCTTTATCTTACAGAGGCTATGCTTAAGGATAACGGCAAGGACATCAAGTGCTACTGTTTGCGTATCAGGTGCAGGTAATGTTGCTATCTACGCAACAGAAAAGGCTACAGAGCTTGGTGCTAAGGTAGTTACAATGGCTGATTCAACAGGTTGGATTTATGATGCTGAAGGTATCGACCTTGATGCTATTAAGGAAATCAAGGAAGTTAAAAGACAGCGTCTTACAGAGTATAAGAACTATCGTCCTAACTCAGAGTATCACGAAGGCAAATTCGATTGGTCAGTTAAGTGTGATGTTGCACTTCCATGTGCTACACAGAATGAGCTTAACGAAGAAGACGCTAAAAGACTTATCGCTAACGGTTGCTATGCTGTTGCCGAAGGTGCTAACATGCCTACAACTCTTGAGGCTACAAAGCTTCTCCAGAAATCCGGCATTCTCTTTGCACCTGGTAAGGCTGCTAATGCAGGCGGTGTAGCTACATCAGCTCTTGAGATGAGCCAGAACTCACAGCGTCTTTCATGGACATTTGAAGAAGTTGACGCTAAGCTCAAGAACATTATGGTTAACATCTATAAGAACATTTCTGCTGCAGCTAAGAAGTATGGTCATGAAGGTGACTATGTAGTAGGTGCTAATATTGCAGGCTTTGAGAAGGTTGCTGATTCAATGATTCAGCAGGGCGTTTGCTAATTTAAAAGTTAAATTCCTTTAAAATTTACAGCCGTACAGACTCAAACGAGTCTGTACGGCTGTTGTAATTTAAATGCTGTAAATTAGCATTAGCAATATGTTTCGGATTTATCTTGTTTTACCTGTTCCCCGAATTATACAAAATATTCATTTTGTATAATTTTCGTAATTGGAATATATACCGCCCTTTTTTGTGTTATAATAGCTTTATAATCCTTTTAATACAGATTTTAGTTCAACTTCTTTGAGTTATTCTTTATAAGAAATAAATTTACGGTGGTGTGTTTATGGCAGTTGATTTTCGTGATGAAGCTCCTGCAATTTTGAAGGACTATTTAATTTACAAGCAGACAATCAAAAATATGTCGAAGAAAACCGTTGACGAATATTTTATTGATCTCAGAACTTTTTTTAGATTTTTAAAAGTAATGCGTGGTCTTGTGCCTGACGGTACTGATTTTGATGAAATTAAAATTGACGATGTTGACCTTGATTTAATTAAAACCGTTAATCTTGAACTTGCATATGATTATATGAATTTTCTTTATCGTGACCGCAACAATAAGAGTGCGTCCCGTGCAAGAAAATGTTCAAGTCTGAAAGGCTTTTTTAAGTACATAACAAATAATAAACATTTGCTTGATACAAATCCCGTGGAACAGCTTGAATCGCCAAAAAATAAAAAAGCTTTGCCAAAGTATCTTACTCTTGAACAAAGCATTGAGCTTCTTAATGCTGTTGACGGAAATAACAAACAGCGTGATTATTGTATTTTGACTCTCTTTCTCAATTGCGGACTGCGTGTGTCTGAAATGGCAGGTCTTAACTATAATGATATTCATAGTGACGGTACAATGCGTGTTGTCGGTAAAGGCAATAAAGAACGCATTGTTTATCTAAACTCTGCCTGCATTGACGCTTATAATGAGTATATGAAGGTGCGTCCGATTGATGAAGTTAAGGATAAAAAAGCGTTGTTTATTAGCCGTAATCACCGCAGAATGTCTGTGAAAACAATTCAGGCTATGGTATATAAATATCTTGAGAAAATCGGACTTGATTCTCAGGGATATTCCTGTCATAAGCTTAGGCATACCGCCGCGACGCTTATGTATCAGCAAGGCGGAGTTGATGTCAGAGTGCTTAAAGAGGTTCTCGGACACGAAAACCTCGGTACGACTGAGATTTATACACACCTGAGTTCGGAACAAATGAAAAATGCCGCTGACTCAAATCCGCTCGCAAAAATAAAACCTAAGAAAAAAGTTTAAAGAATTCTTACTATGCCGCCCACATCTGTGAGTGGCATATTTTTGCATAATATTTTAATTTCAATTTTATTTTTTAAACATAATTCTCTTATGGAAGAATAGCAGGGATGCATTTCGGCATTTCCGAAAAACACTACGGTATTATCAGAGATTTTTCCGCTTGCACCGCCTATAAATCCATAATCATATCCTTCAAGTTTTATATCACCCGAGGATATTAACAACACCTCTGCCCCATCTTTTTCAAGGGCATTTTTTATGGATATATCAGCTGTTACGGCAGTGCGATTATTGAGTATTAGAGTTGAGCATCTTGCGTATCCTTGCTTTATGTTTACGATTTCAATATCGTTTTTTACACAATATTTGTAAAGAGTCGGATCTATTGCAGATACTTTACCATAAAGCTTATTATTAAAGAAAAGAAAATTCAGCAATACATTTTCGGGATACTTCTTCCCTGCTTTGTTTTTACATATAATCAAATTTTCTTTATATGGTAAAGTTTTTAGCTTTTCACACTCTTGAAGTACAAAAACAGTATTATTTATCGTCAAAATCTGCATATCGGCATGAGCTTGTTCAGGTTGCGGAAATGCTCTTACAGTGTCCGAAAATATAACATTATGCCCCATTTTTGAAAGCTCATCGGCAAAACATGGGTATTTGTTTGATATTACAAAACTGCTCATTGTCCTACCGCTTCAAATGCCTGACGAATGTTTTTGACTCCGATCAATTCAGCGTCATCACATGAAACACCTTTTAGATTATGATACGGCAGAATGATTTTTGTAAAGCCGAGTCTTACCGCTTCGTTAATTCTCATCTGAGCGTTTGATACAGCACGAATTTCGCCTGCAAGACCGATTTCACCGAATACAACAGCGTTTTCGTCAATCGGAGTATCTTTCAGACTGCTTATAAGAGCCATGGCAATTGAAAGGTCAATCGCAGGTTCGTCAACTCGCAATCCGCCTACGATATTTATGTAGGTGTCGCAGTTTGAAAAATAGTATCCTGCTCTTTTTTCAAGAACGGCAAGTACCATTGATAGTCTGTTATAATCATATCCTGTAACCATTCTGCGAGCGTTGCCGTATCCGCTTTGTGTGGCAAGTCCCTGTGTTTCGGCAAGAATTGGTCTTGATCCTTCAATTGTACAGGTGACGCAAGTTCCCGAAACATTTTTCGGACGCCCTGAAAGCAACATAACAGACGGATTTGCAACTTCGTTAAGCCCTTTATCAGTCATTTCAAAAACGCCGATTTCATTTGTTGAGCCGTACCTGTTTTTTACGGCACGAAGAATACGGCAGCTCATCTGTTTGTCACCTTCAAAATGCAGTACGGTGTCAACAATATGTTCAAGTACCTTTGGACCTGCAATTGAACCTCTTTATTGACATGACCTACGATAAACATAGGAATATCAAGTCCTTTTGCAGTTCTCATCAGCATATTGGCAGATTCTCGTACCTGTGTAATGCTGCCGGGGGACGAGCTTAATTCTGAAAGATTCATCGTCTGAATTGAGTCAATCATAACAAGGTCGGGTTTGAGATTTTTTATCTGTTCGCAAATAACCTCAACATCGGTTTCAGTCATTACATACAGATTCGGCGAAGTTACACCCAGCCTTATTGCTCGGAGCTTGAGCTGTCTTTTTGACTCTTCTCCCGATATGTAGAGAATTTTTAGAGTATCGCCGAGGTACTGACAAATCTGCATAAGAACGGTCGATTTGCCTATGCCCGGATCACCGCCCAGAAGTATAAGACTGCCCTTTACAATTCCCCCGCCGAGTACACGGTTGAGTTCTCCGCAGCCTGTGTCATATCTGTGCTCATCTTCGGTTGAAATATCCGATATGGCGTATGGTTTTGACTTTGCATTTCTTCCAATTCATGCTGTGCAATATCATAATATTTCTTTTCAATCACCATAATCTCTCAACTCCATAAAA
>ENA-OQHY01000092-OQHY01000092.1-human-gut-metagenome-genome-assembly--contig:-NODE-92-length-48221-cov-5.028943_pt1 | contig 48221 bp, 50 predicted proteins | sample MGYA00242570_ERZ504733 | MGnify/ENA primary metagenome ERZ504733 (study PRJEB26092, sample SAMD00036219) | human gut metagenome | host: Homo sapiens | study: EMG produced TPA metagenomics assembly of... | reverse complement strand
TCCTGCGTCGGAGTGTAACTGGTGTCTCCATACAGAAACTGATGCATCTTCAGAACATTGGATTCCAGTGTAGTAGGTACGATAACGCTGCCCTTTACCTGAGCAAATTTATAATCGTTGGGGAAGCCTGTAGTTTCATCAATACTGTAGCCGATCATAGCCGGGATCATCTTCAGGATCTCTGTTTTGGAAACAGAAGTTTTGACCATCGGGAATACCTGATCCATAATATCAAAGATAGTGGAAAGTCCTGCCTTTTTCGCCTTATCTACGATCATCTGGATCACTCGTCTCTGTCTCTCGGTACGTCCCATATCAAGACTTGCAGTATAACGGATACGGCAGTAGGAGGTAGCCTGTACACCATTAAGATGATAGGTATCTACGATCGCTTCCTCATCCTCCGGCTTCGGATCCGGCAGTTCGATCGGTGTGTAGCTCTTTCCGGTTTCCTCTGATGTCTCCACACAGTAATTGTTCATATGAACGATCTCCGCATAGGAAAGAGGGATGTCCAATCCTCCGAGGCAGTCTACCACAGTTACCAGCGCATTAAAATCAATGGCAACATAATCTGTGATATTCAGATCCAGATTCGTATTCAGCATGGAAACCGCGTTGGTCGGTCCGCCAAATGCATATGCCGAATTGGCTTTGGAATAGGTATCATCCTTTACATTGAGAAGGGTATCTCTATAGACAGACACAAGTTTGACTGCCTTCGTATCATTGTTGATACTCGCAATGATGATGGTATCACTGTTCTCTGTATTCAGCTTCTCATTCTTGCTTCTGTGGTCCAGTCCGAACAGTGCATAGGTGGTATATCCCGTCATCTGCGGTGCCTGATCATTAGTTACAATATCCTGGTCTGCAAGATCTGTTTCCTGGATGTCGATCTTATCCAGTTTGGCTGAGATCTGACCATAAACGAACAGACCTCCGATAAACAGGAGCAGTACGACGATCTCCAGGATAAATAAAATCTTCTTGCTTTTTTTCCGAGGTTTTGACATCTTTTCCTTTTCCCCTTTTTAGTATGCGTTCTTATTAATAAATCCTTTGAATATGGTAAGAAACATGATCTTTATATCAAATCCCACAGACCAGTTTTCGATATAATACAGATCACACTCTATCCTTTTTCTGATAGAAGTATCTCCACGATAGCCATTTACCTGTGCCCACCCGGTAAGACCCGGCCGCACCTGATGCTTGACCATATAACGTGGTATCTCCTCCCTAAACTTTTCTACAAAAAACGGCCGCTCCGGTCTTGGTCCCACAAGACTCATCTCACCCTTCAGAATGTTAAAAAGCTGTGGAAGCTCATCCAGACTGGTATGACGCATAAATTTACCGATTCCGGTAACTCTTGGATCGTTCTTTACTGTCCACGCCTTTTTTTCTTCTGATTCTTTCTGGATCTCCATGGAACGGAATTTATACATCCGGAAAGTCTGATTATGAAGCCCGACACGTTCCTGCTTATAGATCAGCGGTCCCGGCGAAGTCAGCTTGATCAACATACACAACACCAGCATCACTGGTGAGGACACAATGATCGCAACGATCGCGCCTGCAATATCCATAGATCTCTTGATCAGTGCATTAAACGTGTTGCTCAGGGCACATACCGGATATTGATCACCGGAAGCCCGAGAATATCTTCTGTATATGGTTTGGTCGGAATAATATTATTATAATCCGGAATAAATTTTGTGTGCACGCCGGATTTTTCACAGAGTGCAACGATCTCTTCCAGACGATAATACTCACTTAAGCCCAGGGTAATGGCTATCTCATCCAGACGACTGGATGGAAGGATGATCATCAGATTGGCGATTCGACCGATCACCTTAACGCCCTTATAAGTAGTGCCTGCCGGCACATTGTCATCCAGTATGCCCCTGATCACGTATCCCCATTGCGGATTCTGCAGGATCCTGTCTACATATTCCTCGGCAGCACGGCTGTATCCTACCAGCAGCACCTGTTTCTGGTTCATTCCTTTTTTGCGCATATCCCGGAGAATGTAAAATATGACCATACGCACAAACCATTCCAGGACGATATTGATCACACAGAAAGAAACCAGAGTAAGACGGGAATAGTCCAGCTCTTTAAAATTGTAAAGTGCAAACATGATGATAAGGAGCCCTAACGCATTTGCCTTCACAATTCCGGCAAGTACGAGACGACGCCCCTGCATTCGCATCGGTGTATAAAGATCAAAGGCTGATAAAGAAGTAAATATCCCGGAATAATGAATATCAGCATAAACATATATTCCTGGACGGTCTTGGACTGGACCGCCGAATGTTCAAAAATTCCCTGAAAACGGATCAACCAGGCCAGGGCATAGGAGGCCGCGATCACAAATACATCGATCAGCATATGGAGACGACTGAAATTTTTCTGGTTGTCTTTAATCAATTTCCGCCACCTCATTTAAGTTCATTGCTTTTATCTTATAATAGATGAAACTCAAAAGCAATAAAATCTTCCCTCCGAAATATAAAAATTCTGTGAAAATATGATGTCTTAACCGGCAAAACGCCTAAAAATGTTGATCCAGAGTTCAAACTGGAGCTGTATATAACGCGGAAGATTCCTCATGGAAAATCTGACTTTTTTGTTTTTGCGGCTGATCTGAAAGCCGTTTTTGATGCCTGCAAGGTACTCACGTCCGAATCCCTTGGACGCAAAAAACAGGATCTTCGCACCGAATCCCACCAGAAAAAACGGAAGGTTCAGCACGATCTGGAGAAACGGCATATTCTTATAGATAAGATAAATATTGTTTCTGGAAGAATACCGGATCTTAAACTGATTATATCTGGAGCCGCTGGTGCCGCTTCCTACATGATAAACCTTCGCTTTTGGAGCATACCAGTTCTGATAACCGCAGATCCTGGCACGATAGCCGATATCCAGATCCTCCAGATAAGCAAAATGCTCCTCATCAAAATCTCCGATCCTGTCAATAAATTTCTTCCGGTAGATCGCAGCTCCCGCACAGGTGGAAAAAATCTTCTGCTCTCGGTCATAATGGCTGATATCCTTGCCTTTTCCCCTGGCAAAAGCCCAGCCAAGGGCACAGTAATAATTTCCGGCATCATCCATCTTGTCCCTGTCATGAAGCTGGATCATCCTTGCCTGACAGGAAAATGCCTTCTTATGTCTGCGCAGGGCAGCAACCATCTCCTCCAGGAAATCCGGTTCCGCTTCCGTATCATTGTTCAGAAGTAGCACATATGGGGAACGTGCCGCATGGATCCCTTCATTGACGGCTCTGCTGAAGCCGTAATTCTCCTGAAGCTGTATCATGTGTACCCATGGATATTCCGCCGAAACAAACGCACAGCTGCCATCAGTGGAACCATTATCCACTAGTATAACCTCAAAATTACGGATAGTCTGTCTTTCAAGACTGGAAAGAACACCATCCAGATATGCCATTCCGTTAAAGTTTGGTATGACTACTGATACTTCCTGCATTGCTTTATCCCTTCTTCTTTCCCATTCCCGGAAGGGGCTTCAGGGAATAATTCCATTTGGTTAAAGAAAGATTTTTGTTATAGTATGGATCTCCTTTTTTCAGGATATCCAGCCAGTGACAGCGCATGTATTCGATCTCCGTCTGGAAACGGCGGACCTTTTCCTCGCTGTCCTCAGTGCCTCTTGACTTGGATTCGTAATGATAGAGCTTCACATACGGATCATAGACGATCAGATGGCCGTGGCTTCGCACCTTCAGACAGAGATCCACATCATTAAACGCAACTGCAAGCTCTTCCGTAAAGCCTCCTGCCTCCAGAAAAACTTCCTTCTTCATCATCATACATGCTGCAGTCACACAGCTCATATCCTGCAAAAGAGAGGCCTTATGGAGATATCCAGTACGCTCTGCCGGCATATTCACAAACATGTTCCCGGCAATTCCGCCCATTCCCACCACGCAGCCTGCATGCTGAATGGTGTTATCCGGATAGATCAGCTTGACGCCAACTGCACCTGTTTCCTTACGCTGCACACGCTCAGCATCTCTGACATCCAGTCCGGATCGATGACCTTTACGTCATTATTCAGAAAAAGCAGGTAATCTCCTTTGGCATGGCGCACCCCGAAATTGTTGATGGCAGAATAGTTGAAGCCTTTTTTCCAGCGGATCAGATGGACCCTGGGATCCTCCGAAAGCTTTCTGTAATACCGGAAGATCTCTTCGGAGCTGCTGTTATTCTCCACAACGATGATCTCGTAATTTTTGTAGGCAGTTTTTTCAAAAATGGATTCCACGCAAGCCTGAAGCGTTTCTTTCTCCTCACGGTTTGGAATGATAACAGAAACCAGAGGTTCTCCCTGCACCGGATACTTCACACGGTAAAATCCAAAATCCGGAGTATGCTCCACGGTTCCCGGAGTTCCGGTCCGTTTGAGATTCCCCTCAATGGCACGTCTGCCGGCTTCAAAAGCATACATCTTGCTTGCCGGATTATCTGCTGTGGAGGATTTGTGGGTCCTCCAGTGATAAAGGATCTCCGGTACATGGACCACTTCCCTGGCCTGCTCCACACAGCGGAAAATGAAATCATAATCCTGGGCGCCGTCAAATTCCCGGCGGAATCCGCCCACTGTCTGCACTACGGAACGTCTTACCACCAGAAAATGGCAGATATAATTATTGGATCTTAAAAGATCCAGGTTAAAGTCCGGTTTCAGATGGGGCTGAAAATGTTCAGAAAGATCTGTCGTGACCTTATCCTCATCTGTATAGATCACATCCGCCTCCGGATGCTCCTCCAGTGCCGCCGCGATCTCATACAATGCATTAGGTGCCAGCAGATCATCATGATCCAGAAGTGCGATAAAATCACCCTCTGCCATGGCAAAAGCTGCGTTTGTATTTTCTGCAATGCCAAGATTCTCTTTCAGATCCTGATAGCGGATCCTCCTGTCCATCTCTGCATAGGATCTCAGCACAGTCTGCATGTCCGGATCCTCCGGGCTTCCGTTTGCCAGACACAGCTCCCAGTTCTCATATGTCTGTGCAAGGAGAGAGTCCAGCATCTGTCTTAAAAAACGCTCCGGTGTCAGATATGCAGGTACCACAATGCTGATCAGCGGCCCATCCGGAAATTTGCGTTTCCGCTGCTTCTCCAGTGTTTCCTCGTCAGGTCTGTATGCCTCATACCATGGTCCGTAAGGAACCTCTTCCGGTTCAAAACGTTCATGAAGCCGGATCCAGAACTCTTTCAGGCCATAATGCTTCAGGTATCTTAAGCCCTTCTGTACTGTATAGGGGGAAAGCTTCTTTATAAGTCTGTCCCATTGGATCTTTCCTGTAGAATCATCTTTACTCATATATTATCTCCGTATTACTCAGTTTGATGTTACTGTTCACTCTGTTCTCAGTAACAGTTTGATGAACATATTTTACCATTCCATCATTTTTTTTGCAAGGAAGAGAGGAAATGTGTTATACTGAGCTTACGTATGTATTGCTTACATAAGAATTATTTTTTATACAGGAGTACCATTTATCATGAAAAAATCAAGAATAACCACAGCGCTTCTGGCTATTGGGATCTCCGCTTCCATGGTGTTCCAGACTCCAGTTTTCGCCACAGAAGAAACCGCTGTTGCTGTATCCTCCGGTGTTACCACCAATGGGATCAGCGGATGGCCTCAGGGGCCTGAGATCACTTCCGCATCTGCCGTGATCATGGAAGATACTTCCGATACGATCCTCTATGCCAAGGATATGGACACCACGCTTTCTCCGGCCGCGCAGTTAAGATCATGACCTGTCTTCTGGCACTGGAGAACAGCCAGCTTGACGATCAGGTTACCATGACCGAAACCGGTGTATCCGGTGTTACAGACGGAGGCGCTCATATTTCCTCACAGCTCGGAGAGGTATTTACCATGGAGCAGTGCCTTTACGCTCTGATGCTGGCCTCTGCCAATGACATTGCTCTCCAGGTCGCAGAACAGATCGGCGGATCTGTGGATGCCTTTGTCCAGAAAATGAACGACCGTGCCAAGGAGCTGGGATGTACCAATACGGTATTCACCAATCCTACCGGTCTCCCGGATGACAACCAGCATACCACAGCACATGATCTGGCTCTGATCATGCAGGCGGCTATCCGTAATGACAGCTTCCGCACCATCTCCGGAGCCACCTCCTATACGATCCCGGCTACCAATGTTTCCGGCGGTACCCGTAACCTGACAAGCTCTTTTACCATGACAGATCCTGCATCCGCTTCCTATTATGAAGGATGTATCGGCGGTCGTGAAAGTACCACCACTGCTTCCGGAAGCGTTCTTGTCACAGCTGCACAGCGAAACGGTACTACTCTGATCGCAGTAGTCATGAACGGAGCGACCGGTCAGACAGCCACCGAAGCGATCTCACTTCTGGATTACGGTTTTTCCAATTTCCAGCTTCTGGATCTCAGCGAGGATGATTTTCACATCCTGTCCGGCGGCACTGTAATGGTTCCATCCGGTGCGACCGCAGACGACCTGACTACGGAAGATACGGAATCTGATGGTCAGATCTTACGCACCTATTCCTTTGGCGGAACTCAGGTGGGAACTGCAGTTGTCGAGGATCCCTCCCAGGAAAGCTCTTCCGATGTACTGGAAAATGATGAAAACATGGATTCTGCAAAAGCTTATTCCGAATCCAGATCCCAGATCCCGTATTTTGCCATTGGCGGTGTGGGCATCCTGCTCCTTATCCTTCTGCTGTGGCGCATGATCCGGATCATCCGTTCCTGATCTTGGTTCCCAGGCGGATATACTTCAGAATCAAAAAATCCCTCCTATGTACCGGTCATATCCGGATACATAGAAGGGGATTTTTCTGCCATCTCTCCATCTGGGTGTCAGCCATAAAACGGAACTACCAGGAAGATATAGCATAAAAACGGAGAAGCAGCCAGAAGTGCTGTCAGGACCCGGTATATCCACATTCTGATATTTTCTTTTTTTTACAAAACGCTCAAGCAGACGATTCCAGCCGGCTGTCACAAAATACATGGCCGGATACAGTGCCGGCATGATATAACGTCCCTGTGCCTGGTTGTCACTATAATATACATAATACATAAACAGCCCAACAGGGATCAGGATCAGAATGATCAGCAGCAGATGAAAGATCCCTTTTCTGTCCCATTTATCGTACACGGTTATTGTTTTTATCTTCAGCTTTTCACTTCCTGCTGCTTTTCGTTCTTTTACCACAGTACGTTTCTTCGGATAAAACATTCCCAACATGGTTAAAATACCGATCCCACCCATTCCAAAGAACAGGAAATATGCCTTGCTAACATTATAAGGCATATAAATCTGCATCAGACCAAAGGTTCCGATAAAGCTTACCAGTACTGTCAGCAGCCAGTTATGCTGCCAGCCCGGGTCCTGATACAGAAGGATATCCTTCCATGACCAGTTCAGCTTCTCCGGTGTGGGATATCTGGACGGCCTGTAATCAACAGCCGCATATTTTTCCGCACACTGTGCACAGGCTTTTCTTCCGATAAGATCTCCGTCATAGAGAACGGCATTTCGTATAAACCACCAGCCGCATAAAGCAAGGGTTACTGCCGCGATCACGATTCCTCTCCGGAACAGAAATGCAACTCTCTGTTTTACCGGCTCTTCCCTGCACAGAAGGACTGTCAGGCAGAAAAACAGGAAGCTGCATAAGATCCATCCGTAGGTATTATAGTAGGACAGTGCACAGACTGCCATTCCAACAGCCAGAAGGATCGAATTTCTGAAGCTCCAGTCTCCCGCTTCCAGATAACAGGACCAGGAATACAGGATCATCGCCATGGATAAAAGCGCCAGGGAATCCGTGTTTACATAAGTTCCCAGAAACAATGCCTGCGGCATAAAGCCTGCCAGTGCGGCAAACAGCCATCTTCCCTCTTTCGGAAAAAGCTTTCCGGATGCTTTCACCACAAAATATACCGCTCCAGTCACAAAGAGCACATCTGCCATCCTCGCCGCATGGAGTAATCCGTCTGCAGATGCATGGAACAGACCTGCGATCCCCATAAATACAGCAGATACCATATAGGAAAGGATCGGATAATAGGCATAGGAAATCCCCCATGTCGCATCACGGATGGTTGGCTCATCTCCAAGAGGCAGCTTTCCCGGATACTCATGAAGATACTGTGCCACCATGTAGCGCATTTTTTCATCGGGGCCTGCCCCCAGGGGCTGCATGAACGCCCATGCAGTCAGGAGCAGAAATGCTGCCAGGACAAGAACCCCTGCCTGAACTCTCTCATCCTTCCAGATTTTTTTCTTTTCCAAAATATAACCTCCTATATCCGCTTCAGAGAGAAATCCTGGCTCTCCAGTGTAAGGTTCGGATTATAGTAAGGATCTCCGTCACGGAGGATCTCCGGCCAGTGCTTCTCAAAGGAAGCGATCTCGCGGTTAAATCTTGCCACCTTCTCCGGTGTATCCTCAAGACCTCTGGATTTGGATTCATAGTGATAAAGCTCCGCATAAGGATTGTATACAACCAGATATCCGGCTTTTCCCAGACGAAGGCAGAAATCTATGTCATTAAAGGCAACCTGAAATTCCTCACTTAATCCGTGAACCTTATCAAAGGCCTCACGCTTCACCATCATGCAGGCTGCGGTTACAGCGCTGTAATCCTGGGCACAGATGATCCTGTGGCAGTATCCGGTAGCGTCTCTCTTCTGCTGCACAAAGCAGTGTCCCGCAATGCCGCCGAAGCCAACGACTACTCCTGCATGCTGCACGGTATCATCCTCATAATAGAGCCGTGCTCCTACAGCTCCCACATCCGGTCTCATACAGTATCCCAGAAGCTGCTCCAGACAGTCCGGGCTGATGATCTCCGTATCATTGTTGAGAAGAAGCAGATAGTCACCCTTAGCATGAGCAGCTCCGAAATTATTGATGGCAGAATAGTTGAAAATACCATCCCAGTACACCACATGGGCTTTCGGATTGGATGCTTCCAGCTCTTTATAGTAGGCAAAGGTCTCATCCTCCGTACTGTTGTTCTCCACGATCACATACTCATAATTGCGGTAAGTTGCCTTTTCTTCGATGGAATCAATACATCTCTTCAGATCATCGATGTGATCCTTGTTTGGGATGATGATGGAGATCAGCGGTTTTTCCTCCCAGAGGAATTTTGTACGGTAAAGTCCAAGATATTCACCTTTTTCGATTTCCACCGGAACTCCGAGCCTGTCATAATGAGCCTTGATGGCACGTGCTCCTGCATCAAAGGCATACATTTTACTTTCCGGATTCTCTGCTGTGGAATCCTCATGGCATCTCCAGTGATAAAGGATCCTAGGGATATGATGGATCTGCTCTCTTCCTGCAGCTTCCACACAACGGAACACAAAATCATAATCCTGTGCACCGTCAAATTCCTTTTTCAGCATTCCGATCTGATCCACGATCTCTTTTTTTACGACAAAAAGATGACAGATGTAGTTTACTGTACACAAAAGATCAATATTGAAGTCCGGTTTGAAATGCGGCTGAAAGAATTTGTGCCCGTCCATGGACATCTTATCTTCATCGGAATACAGAACCTTAAGCTCCGGATCCTCATTCAGCGCTTTCACACACCGGAACAAGGCGTCCGGCGTCAGCTCATCATCATGATCTGCAAACACGATAAAATCTCCTGTTGCCGCTTTCATGGCCGCATTGGTATTCTCTGCGATCTGAAGTGCCTGGTCGTTGCGGATCACACGGATCCTGTCATCACTTTTTTCCAGTCTGTTCAGATAATCGGTAAGAGGAGAATCTGCTCCGCTTCCGTCGGAAAGACAAAGCTCCCAGTTCCCGTAGGTCTGGGCTTCTATGGAATCTACCAGCTGCTGTAGATATTTTTCCGGTGTTTTGTAAAGCGGGATCACAATACTGAATTTTGGATTCCTGGAAAATTTCGTTTTTCTTTCTTCTGCAAGCTCTGCCTTGTCCGGCAGATGCTTCACGATCCATTTGGAATAATCCACCGGACGGTTTTTACGGTCCAGCACCTTTCCAAATACCTTTCCGGTAAGGGCTGCTGCCCCGTGAAGCTTCATGTAACGGCTTCCCTTACGGAAATATACCGCAGCTTTCTCCGCAAGGCGCTTCTGTGGCTGCAGATGTACCAGACGAAGCGTCCGCACATTGCCTGCCTCAAATACAATGTAGAATTCCTTCACACTGTCATAATGGAATTCAAAGAAAAAACCGCTCTTCTCATCGATCTCTGTTTCCTGGTACTGATTCTGTACATCCACACGTTTCAGTCTGGTGATCTCGCAGGGGATTTCCTTCCGGCTGCGATCCTCCAGGCGTATGGTCAGGGGGCTGTTAAAGCTGCCCAGCCACGGACACGGCAGATCTTTTCCCCGGCTTCCACCTCGATGCTCTCAATAAAGTACTGCGGTTTTCCCTGTTTCCTGTAAAGCTGTGCTGCCGAAACAGAAAACCACCGGACACGTTTTTCACCTTTTACCGCATAAACAACAAGCTTCTTTTTGCCCTCCAGATCCGGCAGGCAGATTTCCATCTGCACACGTTCTCCGTTTACCAGATCCAGATCCTTAAAGCGCTCCAGGGCGCTGACACGCTCCTGGGCACTGATGGCTGCCGGAAGCTTTTCCCCGTCAAGAACGGCTTCCGGCTTATGATCCTTCGGCCAGGTTCCCTGAAGATGATACAGAGAACTGTCCTTCAGGTCAAACCTGTCCTTTTCTACTTCGTATAGCTCTCGCTGCATAACAATTCCTCCATTGCATCCTTTCCGGTATTTACTGTAAGGTAATGTTCCATAACCTTCTGATGTGCGGCCTCACCCATGGCTTTTCTGGCCTTCTCATCAGTAACCAGAGCTTCCAGGGCATTGACCCACTCTTCTTTTGTGGTGCACATCCAGCCATCTTTTCCGTTTTCGACCACGTATTCCATCTCACAGTTACGGCTCATGACACTCGGAACCTTTACAAGGGCAGCCTCTGTCCACTTATTCTCGGATTTACACCAGTGGAACAGGCTGTTCTCCAGCGGCATCAGATTGATATCAAGTCCTGCGATCACGGCAGGCAGCTGTCTCCAGTCCATAAACGGAAGCTTCTCGATGCGGTTCTGCACCGGCTCCATTCCGGATTCATCCAGCACACCCACCAGCTTCAGGTAAACCTCCGGGTGGCGCTCCATCACCTCCAGAAGTGCTGCCTCCACCTGGGCAAAATCCTGATCATGCGTTTTGGAACCACTTAAATATCCGATATAGATCCGGTCTTTAGCCTTGTCTGTCTGCTCCACAGCCTCGTGAGACAGGATCTCCATCTCCATACTCATACAGTTGCGGTTGATCACCACCGGTTTTTCCGGAAATTCTTCCCGGATCTCTCCTGCCAGTGTCTCCGTGGATGTAAAATATCCGTCGCAGAATCCCATACATCCGCGGATACGGTCTGTAGTTGTGCGGAAGTCACTGTACTCGCTTCCCTTCAGGAAATGCAGCCCGGAAATTTTTTCGTAATTAAATACCAGGTCATCCACATCATAGTAAACAGGGATTCCGGCTGCTTTCGCCCGGTTGGCAAGCAGTTCTGCTTCCATCAGCTTGCTGCAGCGGTACATCACGATCGCTGTATATTCCTCGATCTTTTCCTGCTCTGCCTGGTCTATCTGGATAAACTTCGATGCATAGCCTTTAAGGATCAGCTGCTCCCGGAAATGCTCCACACGATATCTGGAAGCAAAGGAAATCTCCTCTCCTACGAAAAGAAGCCTGCGTTTTTCCACAGGGAGCTCACTTTCGCCGAGAGTTTTCCACAGAGAAATCATCTCTTCCACAATATTCTCCGGCTTCTCATCTTTCAGGACAAGGCCCTTGGCATAGCGTTTCACACGTTCTACAGGTGCACCTACCGGAAGTACCGCTACCGGAAATCCCATGGAAATGATCTCCGAGGTTGTGTAGGAGAAGGTCTCCGGCCATACGGACGGGATCAGGAACATATCAATATCCTGCTCCAGGGTAAGTCTTGGAATCTCCTCTCTTGTATATCTTCCTGTCTGGGAAAATACCGGACTTTCGATCTCTTCGCTCGGAAGTACCGATCAGTCTCAGACGGATATTCAGTTCATTCTCTTCGATATATCCTGCAAGCGCCTTCACAACCTCCAGGCCTTTTTTGTAGCAGAGTACGCCGATAAGACCAATGTTAAAGGTCTCTGTTGTTTTTTTATTTTTTTCACTGCCGGAAGGTAATGGGGTGCATGCGGGATCACATGGAGATTGTATACATCCGGATAAGCACGCTTGAACAGCCTTGCCGTATCATCGGAAAATGCACGGATCTCATCACAGTTTGACAGAAATTCCCGGAATTTTGTACGCCAGAGCGTTCCGGTTCCGTATTCTGTGCAGGCATTGCTGCGGTTATCCGGAATACATTTATCGCAGACCTCACAGGATGGAACACCACAGTATTTTCCTTCTGCATCGATCAGATTCACTGCCGGGCAAAGGGCAAAGAAATCATGAAGAAGCATAAGGAGCTTCGCACCCTGCTCTCTCTTAAGACGCAGGATACGTTCCAGGGTTCCGTAAAGATTCTGATAGGTTACAAGCTCGTTGATCCAGATCTCATCCACACGCATCAGCTCACCAAGGGCAGTTTCCAGATCATTTGCAAAAAATTCCATCTCATACTGCTTATACTGATACGTAAAGTAAAAACGATTGCTTACGATATTATAGCGGATGGTCACAAAACGGTATCCTTCCCGCAGAGCCAGACGTCTTTTTTCCACAAGATAAGCCGTTGCACCGCCGCCAAGATCATGGTCAAAGGCCACAATGGTAGGCACATCCAGCTTCCTGTTGAGAAGCTTCATTTCCACGTAGAGTCTTACCGGACGAAGCGGGTCTCTTCTGCAGTAATCCGCAGTATCCTTGTTGTAATCCGGATGCTTGCGGAGCAGCGCCTCACTGTGCTCTTTCAGAAGTCTCTGCTTTTCCTCAGACGGGAAGCTTCCACCATGCTTGTGATATACAAACAGGTTATCCACATGCACGTTCTCATAGCCTGCAGCTATGGCACGCTGGCACCAGTCATTCTCCTCACCGTAGCCTTTTCCGAAATTCTCCTCATCCAGAAGGCCAACCTCCTGGATCGCTTTCAGGTTCATACCCATGCAGAAGCCCACACCGGTAGGCATAGCCGGATACTGCGGACGGATCATGCGGAATTCATCATCGATCTCCCACAGCGGCATTCCCTCAAACAGTTTGTTATCCCGGCAGAAATCCGGGAAGCTGCAGATGGTTCCGCAGGTGGTAAACGGTGTAGTGGTTGCAATGTTTTCCTTGGCAAAGATCGGAAGCATCAGGCGCTCCAGCCACTCTTCCGGAACCTCCACATCTGTATTTACAAGAGCCACATGATTTTCCGCCATCTTTAATCCACGGTTTACAGACGGAAGAAAGCCCATATTGGTCTCATTATTCAGAAGTACCACATTGTCATGCTCTGCGGCATATTTTTCCAGATAGTTTCCTACCTCAGGATCCGGACTCTTGTCATTTACGATGATCAGACGATAAGGAACCTTTGTCTTTTCAATTCCGGAAAACAGGGCATCAAAATACTCCAGTCCGTTGTAAACCGGCACGATCACATCCACCTTCTGCTGATAGACTGCCTGTGGATATGCCTTTCTCGCACTGCGTATATGACGCTGTTTGAAATGACGGAGATTTCCGATACTCTTCGGATCTTCGATCGCGTATACCAGAAGCTCTTTCTGATCCCTGGTTCCCGGGATCTTTCCGATAAGGAATCTTCCGGTATCCGCTGCGGTTCCGTATTCCAGGAAAACAGAAGTCTCTGCCGGCGCAAGAACCGTTGCCAAGAAAGAAAATCCGGCACTTTCCGCATCCGGATTTCCAATGGCATTAGCCACATCCGTACGGTAGATCGTAGTACAGGAAGCCTCCTGAAGCTTCTGTGTTCCCTGATAAAATGCGATCCTTGGCTGTCCCATAGACGCAAACGTCGGATCAAAGGCCCAGCCAATGGCATTTAAGGTGCCATTCTCATAATGGAAGAAATCAACACTGCCCATACAGGTAGGAGTTGTCTCCACTCCCATCACTGCTGCCGGCTCTGTATGATAACGAAGAACCTTTTTGACCAGTCTCTTTACCTGCGCTTTTTTGCCTGGATGACGAAGGGCCTCTTCCTGCGCACGTGCTGCTTCCTCTGCAGCCTGCTTTGCGGCACGTTCAGCCTCTTTTCTGACACGCTCCTGTTCTCTTCGTACTTCACGCTCTTTTTCAAAGGCCAGAAGCTTTTCCACATCCGGAAGCTCAAGGCAGTCAAGTTTTCCCTCTATTACGATCCTGTCCACATTTTCCGGGTGCGTAACATCGATAAGATAAAAGCCATCGGTGGTAAAAAACGCAGTGGTACTGTTATCCACCTTCATATGGACACCCTGAGGCACAAGCTCCGCACTGCATCCGCAATCCAGACGCTCTATCCTCACTTTCAGGAAATGACCGTTTGCAGGATTCCAGCGGAGATTTCGTATTCCTTTGATACCGGAAAGCGCAAACTCTACCCGGAAACGGTTTCCGGAAAGTTTTCCCTCTGCATAAAGTGTATGCTCTTCACAGAATCCCTCACCAAGATCATAGTACAGCTTGCTGTGCATCTGGTGCTTTTCTCTTTCTCTGTTCACCAGCTCTGTTACGGAAACCGGCACCTTTTTCTGTTCAAACGGGATCAGGGAACCACAGCCCACATACTCATAGACGAAATGCATGGTCCAATCCATAAATATCTCATAGTCTGTATAGCTGATATCAAACTCCGCCATCATCTCATCCTCATGACATAACCGCGGCAGCTCAGAAACATGTGTATACAGTTCATGGATCAGGCGCCACATGATAAAATTCACAGGCACAGGGAAATCAAACATCCACTCATAATCTATGATCTGATTTTCCTTTTCTCCCATAAAGATGTTGCTGCAGATCAGGTCCACATTGGCCGGGCAGACACATTCGTAATCCTCTCTTCCCGGATGATCACCAAATACCTCGCGGAACTCTCCGGTCCTGTAATCCACAATCTGACGAGCCCCGAAAAATTCCTGATAGAATTTTTTAAGAAGGGCCTTGATCTCTTCAAGATCTTCTTTCTGGGCAAGCTCTGCGATTTCCTGGTGAAGAGTTTTTCCAGTAAGGAGCGGATAAGAGATCTTTCCGTTTTCTGCCTGCAGGGAAGATTCTTGTATTTATCGGATCCGGTACTCTTTGTTCCGGTTTTTTCCAGTTTTTCCACAAATTCCTCAGCCTGGGGCACCATAGCCTCTTTTTCCGCACGGACCTCTCCGTTCTCCCGGACGATTCTGGTCAGAAGACGGAACTTTTCTTTTCGCTCCTGGTTCAGCTTCACATAAAGGATTTCCTCCGGGTCCTGATTCTCGGTACGTCCTGCCTCCACAAGAAAAGAATTCACAAAGCTGTCTAGGATCTTCTCTTTTTCGAAGGCCTTTACGCCTTCACTTTCTGCAAAAAGATCTGCTGTCTTATCTGTGTATACAGGATAGCTTCTTCCGTAGGAATTGGTATAAAGGCTCTCATCTGTAAAAATCTCTGTCGGAAATTTATAATCCGGATACGGGTAGTAAAAGCGCAGAAAAGGAAAGCCGCTGTTTTCCAGCAGCTCTCCCAGTTCATTCTTGGAAAAGGTGCGCACAGACTGATTTCCCGGATATCCATTGATCCCGAAAAAATGAAGATCTGTGTGATCCTCCGGTGCTCCGGCAAAGTACTTCAATCCCAGTCTGTTCTCAATGGCGATCAGAAGTCTTCCCTCCGGCTTCAGATAAGCGCCCATACGCTGAAGAAATGTCTCGTAAGGAGTTTTTCCCTCGGTAAAGCTCATGGCATACTCCAGCACACCGTTTACTACCACATAGTCGAATTTTTCCGGAAAAGTCATGTCATTCAGGTTTCCAACCATGATCGTCAGATTTTCCTTATCCCTGTTTCTCGCATAATTGATATCTGCCCGACGTTTGGAAAGCTCCACGGAAGTCACATGACCGGCCTTGCGGCAAAGCATTCCGGTAATGGCTCCGCATCCGGCTCCGATCTCCAGAACGGAATCTGCTTTTCAGAGGATACCAGCTTAAGATATTCTCCCGCAGCCCTGAAAAATGGTAGACCATTGGAAAACTCACCTCTTCCTCCGGCAGGTCTTCAAAAGATTTGCCTTCCTGTGCCATTTTCAGAAGTGTTTCCTCGATATCCCCATCGGAATAATGATCCTTCGCCGTATAATAATCTAAATTCAACTCCGCCATAGTCGTTCCTCCACTTATTTCACAGATACTTTGGAAAACAGATCAAAATATCCCACTGCTTTCTTATCTGTGATCACGGTCAGGTTACACACATCGTAAAGACGATGAAATACGGTAAAATCGCCGTCTTTATATCCGGTGCAGCCCAGACACAGCATATATTCCCCTGCCTCCAGAGGCATCACCTGTTTGAAGGTGATCTCACGGACATCGCCTGCCTTCTGCGGTTTCAGAGGCGTATGTTCATACATGGTATTGGTTCCTGTGATCTCGGTGCCTTTCAGATCTTTCAGGGTAAATGCAAAGATCGGATCGCTGACATCTGCCTGGAACTTCACTTTCATCTGAACGGAAAATTCCTTGCCTTTTTCGATCACATTGGTGATCATACCTGTATCATCCCGGATGGCAAAATCCACGATCTCGCCAAGCTTACTGCCGTATTCCAGGACCTTGGGATTCAGGTTCAGGCTGTCCTTCATAGCTTTACCGCTTCCGGTATGTGCTTTCAGTGAAACGTCTGCTCCGGCTGCCTGGTTCTCCGTCACCTGTCCCTCTTCTGCATCGTCTGTGTTTTCTTCCAGATCTGCATCGTCATACTGATTGACCAGCACACGACGGTAAAGATTGACCATCTCCTTGGCACCACCCTCTGCAAGCTTCTCACCTTTGTTTAGAAGCACAACACGGTCACAGTATTTTCCGATGCTGCTCAGGTCATGGCTTACAAACAGAATGGTCTTCCCCATTTCCTTGAACTCTTCGAACTTCCGGTAACATTTTGCCTGGAAAAATACATCTCCTACGGAAAGAGCCTCATCAACGATCAGGATCTCCGGATCGATATTGATAGCTACCGCAAAAGCCAGACGCACGAACATACCACTGGAATATGTTTTTACCGGCTGATAGATAAAATCACCGATATCTGCAAAATCCAGAATAGACTGCAGCTTGGCATCGATCTCTTCCCTAGAAAAACCGATCATGCTTCCGTTGAGATATACATTTTCAAGTCCGGAATATTCTCCGTTAAATCCGGCTCCCAGCTCCAGAAGCGCTGAGATCCTTCCGTTTACGGCTATTTCTCCGGCCGTAGGCGAAAGTACGCCGGTGATGATCTTCAGGATCGTGGATTTACCGGAACCATTTGTTCCGATAATTCCCACTGTTTCTCCCTTATGCACCTGAAAGGATACATGGTTGAGCGCATAATGCTCTTTATATTTCTTTTTTCTGGATAATCCCAGGGACTCCTTAAGACGATCCATAGGATTATCGTAAAGCTTGTACATCTTACTGACATCATTTACTGAAATCGCAATATCTTCTGCCATTTTCAACCTCACTTTTGTGTAAATCGTTCACTCTCACAATCTGCCGCCATTCTGCTTTTTATCCTTACAGAGCAAATCCCCCATGGGAACTGTCCGATCCGGATCAGGCGGATATCCGCCATCCGCATTCAATTAAAGCACATCTGCAAAATGCGGCTTCAGACGTTTGAATATCACAGATCCCAGTCCGAAAAGCAGGATCGTAACTACCCAGAAATAGATCGTCCATGAAGCATGGTTCCAGATCCCGATATGCCCAAGCATGGAATCACGGTAGCCCGTAACTACATAGTACATCGGATTCAGCTTAAACAGCTTGATCAGCCATGGATGTGAAGAAAGCATATTGATATCCCACATGATCGGTGTAAGCCATACACCCACCTGAAGAAAAATACTGATGATCTGGGTCAGATCACGGAAAAAAATGACGATCGCACTTGTAGCATACACAAGTCCCAGTACAAAAAGGAAGGTGCAGACAGAGTAATAAATGATCTGCAGTGTATAAAGGCTTGGTGTATATCCGTAGCATGCACATAAGATCAGTGCAAAGGCCACAAAGAAAACATGCACGAAAAGTGCGGAGATGATCTTTACGATGGGAAGGATGCTGATCTTGAATACAACCTTCTTCACAAGATAATTGTATTCGATCAGGGCATTGGTTCCACCGTTTAATGCATCCTGGAAGAAAAACCACGGCACGATACCGGATACCAGATAGAGTACAAAAGGGTAATCCGATACCGTTCCGGCCTTCAGTCTAACGGAAAATACAAACCAGTAGACCAGGATCGTTACGATAGGCTGGATAAATGCCCAGACAATACCAAGATAGGATCCTGCATATTTTGTTTTGAAATCATTTTTTGCAAGGCTTAAAACCAGCTTTCGATTCTGGTACAGCTCCGCCGGCAAAGCTAATATTTTCTTCATTCTGCAATTCCTTATCGATTCTTATATTCCTCGAAGCTTCCCCACTTCTGGTCCTTGTCGGAGAAAATAAGCTCCATGCCTTCCGGGATCGGCCACTCAACGTTAATGTCCTTGTCATTCCAGATCAGTCCGCCCTCATCGTTTGGATGATAGAAATCAGAGCACTTGTAGGTGAACTCTGCATTCTCGGAAAGTACTAGGAAACCATGAGCAAATCCCTTAGGAATAAAGAACTGTTTCTTGTTTTCTGCGGAAAGGACTACACCATACCATTTTCCAAAGGTCTTGGAGCCTTCACGAAGGTCAACCGCAACATCAAACACTTCTCCGTTTACCACACGTACCAGTTTATCCTGGGGATAGCTGATCTGGAAATGAAGTCCGCGGAGAACACCGTAACGGGAGCTGGACTGATTGTCCTGAACGAATTCCACATCAATGCCTGCTTCCTTGAAATCGTTATAATTGTATGTTTCCATAAAATATCCTCTGGAATCACCAAATACAGTTGGCTCGATCACTTTCAGTCCTTCAATATCTCCGCACTGTGTTACTTTTATTTTTCCCATTTTTTCTTTCTCCTTTTCTGTTTTGATTTATTTGTGATGTTTCTTTTCTTTTATTCTGAGAGCCGCAAGAAGGGCGATCAGGATCAGGATCATCGCTGCCATGATCATAAGAAGGATCTTACGCAGGGCAGGAATGCTCTTTTTTTCGCTGGTACTCTCTCCGGCTGTACTCTTCTCTGTTGTTTTGCTGTTATCTTCCTCTGCTGATTCTGTGGAAGCTTCCACTTCGGAGCTGTCCGCTTCCTGGCTGTCCTCTGCCGCCGCGGTCGGTTCCGGTACCGGTGTATCAGTTGCCTGTGCAACACTTGCGGTACCGATCAGATAATCTCCGAAATAGTAACCGGTTTCTGTTTTCCCATTGGTATTCTCTGACTTCTCGGTAAGGGAATTCAGCTCCACCCCTTTTGGAAGGAATACATAGCCGCCATTTACTTCTGTTTTTGTGAAATTCTCAAATGCGTAATTAAACATAGCTGTACTGTCCATACAGGAATTGGAAAGCTCTGTTCCACGCATAGTCACTGCAATATATGTGGTATTATCTCTGGTCACTCCTGTGACAAGTGTATGCCCTGCCGCAACGGTAGTTCCGGTTTTTCCACCAATGCAGCCTTCATAGTAAAATCCGCTTTCCGGTGCAAACATAGGATGATGGGTATGCAGGATCCTCTGCTGGCTGTTCATATTTGTAGGCTGGATGATATAGTCCGGTGTGCCCACGACCGTACGGAATGTTTCATTTTTCAGGCCTTCTCGGAAGATCAGCGCCATATCCCGTGCTGAAGAATAATGATTATCATCCGGAAGTCCGCTGGAATTTGCAAAATGTGTATTGGTACATCCGATCTCACTGGCGCGCTGGTTCATCATATCGATAAATGCCTGCTCTGTCCCGCCGATATGCTCTGCGATCTGTGCCGCAACGTCATTGGCAGACTGGATGATCAGAGCATGAAGACAATCCTCCATAGTCAGGACTTCGCCCACCTTTGTGCCGATATTACTGGAATCTGCCGTAACATTACGCACCCCGGTCTCTGTAAAGGTCACCTTCTCATCCATGGTGGAGTTCTCCACTGCCACCAGCAAGGTCATGATCTTGGTAATGCTGGCCGGATATCTCTGTTCATCTCCGCCCTTGTTATAAAGAACAACTCCTGTGTCTGCATCCATCAGGATACCGGTATCTGAGGTAATATCCGGTCCTGCCGGCCATCCCTGGATCTGGTTGGTGCTGATATCATATTTCGCATTCAGATCCACTGCAGCCATGGTCTGTAACGGCAGCATCAACGCCACACTGACTGCTGCGAAAACTGCCAGTAATTTTTTTGTTTTTTTCATAGCTCTCCCCTTCTTCTGTTAAAACCCGTCAAAGGAAGCAATCGCATCCACAACTCTCTTCGCATCCTCCATATCCAGATTATAGAACATGGGCAGTCGCATAAGACGCTCGCTTTCTTTTGTAGTATAAACATCTTCTCCGGAAAATCTTCCGAATTTTTTTCCTGCCGGTGCGGAATGAAGGGGTACATAATGGAACACACTGCAGATATCCTTTTCGCGGAGATATTTCAGAAGCCTTGTGCGTACCTGGATATCATGTACCTTAATGTAGTACATATGTGCATTATGTGTGCATTCTTCCGGTACATAAGGCTGCTGGATCTTTCCTTCCTCCGCCAGAAACCTGAGGTTCTCATTGTAAAAATCATAGATCTGCATCCGCTTATCGCTGATCTTCTTATGCTGCTCCAGCTGGGCATAAAGATATGCCGCATTCAATTCGCTCGGAAGATAGGATGATCCATAATCCATCCAGCGGTATTTATCTACCTGACCACGGAAAAACTTACTGCGGTCCGTTCCTTTTTCTCTCAGGATCTCTGCCTTCTCCAGGTACTGCTCCCCGTTGAACAGGATCGCACCGCCCTCTCCCATGGTATAGTTCTTAGTTTCATGGAAGCTGTAGCAGCCAAAATCTCCAATAGTACCAAGGGCTTTTCCCTTATAGTAGGCATCCACACCCTGGGCCGCGTCTTCCACTACCTTCAGATCATGTCTTCCGGCAATCTCCATGATCGTATCCATCTCGCAGGCTACTCCTGCATAATGGACCGGAACGATCGCGCGGGTCTTATCTGTGATCGCCTGTTCGATCAGCTTCTCGTCAATATTCATGGTATCCGGCCGGATATCCACAAATACGATTCTTGCACCGCGAAGCACAAAGGCATCTGCCGTTGATACAAAAGTATAAGACGCATGATCACCTCATCGCCAGGCTGGATATCTGCCAAAAAAGCAGCCATCTCCAGTGCATGGGTACAGGAGGTTGTCAGCATCACATGACCCACATGAAAGCGCTCTTCCATCCATGCAGAACATTTCTTCGTGTAGATCCCGTCGCCGCAGAGCATTCCCCGTTCTACTGCGTCACGGATGTACTCAAATTCCTTACCTGTAAACGCAGGTCTGTTAAAATCAATCATGTATTTCCTCTTTATTTCTTATTCTTCATGGTTTTTCTACATTAACTGCACATTCCATTTTCTCACACTCATGTTGTAAATTCAATGCCTATTTTTCTGCCGGTGCATAATCCGGGATCTGATTATGGTATGCCACCTCTTGGCCGTTGGGATCCAGAATATGCATTTCCTCATAAAACTCTTCTGTGAGAAGATCCATTTCCTTACGATTCTCTGTTTTTACATAATATAATGCCAGATACGGATTAGGGCCATGCTCAATGACCTTCTCTCCTTCCTGATAAAAGATCCAGGGCTTTTCCACCTGTTCTTTCTCTCCCAGCCGGACTGCCGCAGACTGATCTTCGATGGTAAGAAGCCTTCCCTGAAAATAAATGACAGCTCCACAGCACTGTGGTTTATGAACATCGTGTTCTGCCAGCATTTTTTCCAGCTTATCCGGATCATAGAGAGATGCAAGAAGAAGCTCTTCCATATTAAAGCCATAGACCATATCGGTCAATTCATGCTCATATCCGAAAAATCGTGCGGCGATCTCGCAGACCTGGATACCTTCTCCCGGCTTCCAGAAAAACTGCATGGAAAGGGCTCCGTCTTTCTGACCGGTTCTGTCCGCATATGCCTGAAGAAGTTCTGTGGCAGGCTTTTCAACTTTTGACAATAATCTGGAAGGATACACATTTCTTGTGCTGATGGGGATCTCACCTTTGGCAACAAATGTCTTTTCACGGTCTGCAATACTGATCACATGGACTTTTCCATGCCGCACCCAGGTCATCATATTGAATTCATAGCCATCGTTATATTCTTCCACCAAAATCTCCGGCATATCAGAAAATCCTGCTGTTTTTTCTGCCCCGTTTATCAGCTCCTCCAGATCTTCGGATATATAGATCCCGCGGGAGCCGTATTTATCCAGTGGCTTGCTGACCACCGGATAACGAAGTCCCTCAAGCAGCTCTTGCAGCTGAGTTCTTTTGGACCTGTCTTTAAAATATGCGATCGGGATTTTTCGAAAGCCTGGAGTGGGAAGTCCCAGTTCAGTAAGCAGTGCTCTGGTCGCTGATTTATCACGATACCAGGGAAGCTGCTCCGGTTTCAGATAACAGGGGATTCCTGCCCGGTCCGCGATCTTTACCATACATTCCAGAAGAAGGTCGGAAAAGGATGTGATGATCCCATCGATCTCTTTTTCTCGGCAGAGACAGGCGATCCGTTCCGTATCTGTTACCGGGATCTGAAATGCCTCATCTGCAAATTTTCTTGCCGGACCATCCGGATATCCGTCGCAGACAATGGTGTAGTATCCTTTTTCGCGGGCCTTCTGCACCAGCTGCTCAAATTCTCCCAACGTTCCCAGTATCAGCAATCTGTGTTTCATGATTCCGTTTCCTCCCATTCTCTTATGGAATCCGCGATATACTGCATTTCTTCTGCCCCGTATCTCTGGTCACAGGGAAGCGGCAGCACATTGGCAGCCCAGTCATATTCCATGGTATCCCTGTCAAATTCTTCCAGGATATTACGCCAGTTTGTCGGCACAAAAATCTTCCGGCCTGCCAGCCAGCGTCGAAGCTCTAATCCGTTCTTATGATAATACGGATAGGCAAACGGTCCCTCCGGCACCTCCCCTGTAAAAGCATTCCTTGAAGGAAGAAGCTGCGACAGCAGACGGTAGTTCTGTTCTCTTCTTGTTTTGATACCGGAATAATCCATAGTCCTGAGGAGGTTTCCGGTCAGACGGGACATTCGGCGGATCTCCATCTCATGATAATTTGCTGCATTATCCAGCATTTTCTGATAGAAGGTTCCGGCATCATATTCATAACGTCCCAGAATATGCTCCATTCTTCCCATGGAATGGTCCAGAGGCTTCTTTTCCGGTTCCAGTTCCGCATCGGTAGACAGATATGCTCCGTCACTGACTCCGAGAAATTTTCTGCAGGAGTACAGAGTGTCCACACCCGGCAGCGGCTTCTGAAAAAACGCATGCGTATGATCCACAATGATATTTCCATAGATTTTTTTATATTTCCGGATCTTATCATCAGTAAGCTGGCCATAATAATTTACCAGATACAGATATTCTCCTTCCGGAAGAGTTCTCTCCTCAAGAACCGGATGCAGACCTTCATCCATATGATAAAATTCGATTTCTGCCCCGGACCTCTCACAGGCACCGGTTACGGAATCGCAGAGAAAAAATGGCAGGTAGATCTTTTTGCACCTGCGTGCTTCCATCAGCCACAAAAGCGCTGTTCTTCCGAGATTCACGCCGCAGAGATCCGGATAGTATTCCTGTCCCGCCGGTTCTTCCAGTTCCAGATAGCCGCCGATCTCTTTTTCATCAGTCTGTCTCCTCCTGACGGATCACATAGTGCGGCATCTTTTTGGCCTCATTGAGAATATTCATGAGATAAATACCGATGATCCCGATCGAAAGCAATGTCAGTCCGAAAAATGCCAGTATCACAAGCATCAGAGATGTCCAGCCTTCTACTGAGATCCCGCACAGAAAATATCTCACCAGATAATAGATCCCCAGTAAAAAGCTTACCAGAAAACTGGCAATGCCGATGTTTCGCACCATAAGCAACGGAAATGCCGTATGGCAGTAATATCATAGATGAGATCCTTCACAAGGCGGCGAAAAGAATATCCGCTCTTTCCATATGCACGTGCTGCATGCTGCACCGGAACATTGATGATACGGTTGGAGCTTAAAACCAGAAGATTTCCAATCTGCGGAAGATATGTATTGGTCTTCAGCATGGCTTCCACCAGAAAACGGCGGATCAGTCGATAACTGGTGATCTGAAGGTTCGGATCCTTGCCGAGCATTTTGGAAGTTGCCCATACAGACAGCTTTGTGCCCAGCTTCCGGATCAGATTATGCTTACGTCCTTCATAGCTTGCGATGATCACATCCACATCGTCACGTTCCTTCATTACATTGATCATTTTGGGGAGCTCCTCAGGCTGATGCTGAAGGTCATCATCCATAGTTACGATGAACTCTCCCTTTGCGTGGGCAAATCCGCACAGAAGCGCAGGATGCTGTCCAAAATTCCTTGCCATCTGGATGATCTTGACACGGGGATCTTTTTCCCGGAGTTCTTGCATAACCGCAAAAGACCGGTCCCTGGACCCGTCATCTACAAGGATCAGTTCAAATTCTTCTTTTATCGTTTCACGGAATACTTTTTCCAGACGGGTGTACAGTTCCTGCAGCGTATGTTCTGAATTGTATACAGGAACAACCACTGAATATAAACACATATCGTTTTTCCTCTCTTTTGTATCAATTGACACTTATCGTTTAATCTTATCATTTTCATTTCCTGTTGTAAACCGTTACATTGTTCAAACATTTTCTTGCATAAACCTGCCGGATGATATATATTGATTATCAGTCTATGATAATCGCATTTATGATATGGAGGAAACATGACAAAAATCAAAGATTATATTCAGCTTCATCTGAATATCCTGCTGTTTTCTCTTACCAGCGTTTTTTCCAAGCTTGCATCGGTTTATTACAATAAAGAAGGGCTTCATAGTCCTCTTCTCTATGTATTTCTTTTTCTTATGATCGCAAACTGTGGGATCTACGCCATTGCATGGCAGCAGGTGATCAAAAAATTTTCCCTTTCCACGGCCTACGCCAACAAAAGCGTCTATCTTCTGTGGTCCCAGGTATGGGCTGTGATCATTTTTCACGAAAATCTTTCGCTTCAGAACATCATCGGCATCCTGATCGTTCTGATCGGAGTCTGGATGGTGCAGAGATATGAATAGAACGTTTATGCTGATCATGCTGGCAGGAACCTTTTTTTCGGCAATTTCCCAGGTACTTCTGAAGCAGAGTGCCAATATGGAATATAAAAATCCCCTCCGGGAATATCTGAACTGGCGGGTGATCCTGGCCTATGGTATCTTTTTTGGAGTGTTACTCCTGAATACCTGGTGCTACACCAAAGTGGATATGAAATTCGGACCGGTGATTGATACTGCCGCCTATGTTTTTGTCCTGCTGTTTTCCTGGCGGATCCTGAAAGAAAAGATTTCCCGCGGAAAGATCATCGGAAATCTGATCATCATCCTGGGAATCCTTGTTTATACCTTATGATCATAAAATGCCGGCAGCTTTATGTTCGCTGCCGGCATTTTTTTATTTTTTCTTATTTGCTGCGGATACAGTTGTGTATACACCATCTTCATCGAATGTATAGCTCTTTCCGTTTTTCTCAATAGTACAGTTTTTGTACATGATTCCTGTTTCCGGATCAAAATAATATCTCTTTCCGTCCAGTTTGAGCCAGCCTCTCTGCATCTTTCCATTGGAGCCAAAATAATAGGTATGGCTTTCATTGTTTCCGCTCCATGTATAGAATACCTTTTTGACCATAACGCCGTCACCGCCAAAATAATATACATCATTCCTGCTGTTCATGTACCGCACATGTCTCATCATGTATCCGTATTTGGCCTGAAAATAATAATAGTCCTTTCCAACCTTTTTCATGCCCTTTAACGCATGTCCGTTTTTGTCAAAATAATATTTTTTCTCCTTATAGGTGATCCAAGTATTTTTCACAAGGACTCCATTTTTGTCTACATATCTGGAAATATTCTTGGAATCCCTGATCAGCTTTGAACGGCACATTCCTGCGGTCTTATGGATATAATATTTCTTATTTTTCACCTGAACCCAGCCGTATTTTTTGACACCATTGACATAATAAAATTTCTTTCCGTTCTCTGTTGCCCAGCCGGTTTTTCCTTTATAGTTGCTGGTATCCGGTCTGGTGGATGCCTTGTATCCGGTCTGTACATGCCATCTGGGTGTGATGATCTTGGTATAATCAACATAACCGAAGTCAATATCTACAGTAGAATAAGACGGGATTCCCGCAACCAGACCCTTGGTGGTATTCAGATATCCGCCACCGTCACCATCGGTGGACTGCCAGATGGTATATTTGTACTTTTTCTTGTCAGGAGCCGGGATCGTATCACCATACCGCGCAAGCCATACATCATAACCTGTCATCTTGCTCCAGTCAAGCTTGTTGTCATACCAGTCTGTATTGCAGTAGATCATTGGATGATATCCGGCTTTTTTTACCTCATTGCAGAAGGTCTTTGCCAGATCTGCGATCTGTGATGCGGAAAGATTGCGCATCTGATCATATTCAATGTCATAAACCACCGGATAGGATACTTTATATCCATCCATTTTACGGATAGCAAGCTGCGCTTCCTTCAGTGCCTGCTGTGTGTTCAGCGCAAGGCTGTACACATAGGTTCCTGTCGGAACTCCTGCCTTCTCTGCCTGTTTCATGTTGTAATCATATGTCTTATCCAGATGATTCAGACCATAGGAGATCCTGACAAAGGCAAAATCTACATTAGATTTTTTGACCTGGCTCCAGTTGATGGTATCCTGCCACTCAGAAACATCGATTCCACGTGTGACAGCACCTTCCAGCTTCTGGCCGCTTCCGTTATAGCAGACACCGTTGATCTTCTTCCAAGCCTTTGAACTTACCCTGGAATTCTGTGTTGCCTTCCCGCTGGGGACCTTTTCTTCCTCAGCAACTGCCTCGCTTCGGTCTACGCCTCCGCCGCCCATGGCCATCGCTGTAGTTCCCATTGTTCCGATTCCCAGCAGTGCTGCCATACAGCCTGCCACCAGCCATTTCTTCCAGTTTTTCATTTTAGTTTCCTTCCATAAATTATGTTGTTTATTTGTGCATGACTTTTATTATACATATGAAAAAATGGAAAGTAAAGCCATATATGGAAAAAGACCGATGTCAGCTTCATACAGCTGAACATCGGTCTTCAGTTATTCTATATATTTCTTTCTGGTACTGTTCGGTAAAGATCACGGAACTTCCGGGTCTGTAGGATCAAAGTTTCCGGCTCCACGGAAGGTTGCCAGCGGTCTGCGGCCTAACGGTCCCTTGAAGGATTCATTGTTAACGTAATTTCCGCTGCTGTAAATGTGGATCGTAGAACCGTTACAGTTCTCAAATACCCACTTCGCATCAGCCACACAGGTACGGATACATCCGTGAGATGCAGGCTGACCAAGCTTCAGGTACTCGCCTGCCGGAAGATTATAAACACTCCTGGTCGATCCGGCTACGGAATGGATAAAGATTCCTCCCTGTCCGCATCCGTCAACATGTGTTCCATACTGTCCCCAGGACGGTCCCATCAGTGGCTGCCATCTCAGACTGCGGGTCAGTCTGTATGTACCATCCCATGTAGGTGTTCCGGCGAGACCTACAGAAACACGGATTGTCTTAACAGGAATCGTCTTGCTACTATTTGTGTATACAGTCATAACACCGTTGGTCTTATCAACCTCCAGGTAATATGGTCCTCCGTAAATACTGGAAACATCATTGCGGCGGTAACCATCCTTATCAAAGTAATACAGTTTTCCATCGATCCATCTGCTTGTATTGGTCAGATACTTGGAACCGCTGTCCGGATCGATATATTTGACCTGATCATAGTAATCGCTGACGATCACCCAGCCGGTGGAAAAACGTCCCTGGCTGTCCAGATAACCATTTACGGAACCACGCTTCATAGATTTATTTGTCACAACGGTATAGTTCTGCAGATAGTACCAGTATTTACCGACCTTCTGCCAGCCTGACTTTTTCAGAACACCGTTGCCGCCTGCATAATACCACTTATTCTGGTAACGGATCAATGTACTCTTGTACATCCAGCCTCTGTGCGCATTGGCATCTGATGTTGCAAAGAAATAGTATTTTTTGCCGATCTTTGTTTTTCCTGTTGCAAGCTGTCCTGTGCTATTAAAGTAATAGCTCTTTTTGGAGGACTTGTTTGTTATCATCTGGCTCTTATAGTGGTTTCCGTTTTTGTCAAAGTAAAACCATCCGAAGAACTGGCCTTTTGCGTCGGTCACCTTCTGCCAGCCATATTTTTCAACAACTTTTCCTGCTGTGCTTCCGAAATAATAAATCTTGTTGGATGCTCCCGGACAGCCATGCCAGCAGTTCTTCCAGGAAACTCTCTGGCCATTGCCTCCGAAATAATATCTGCTGCCTTTATACTTCACAAGTTTTTTTTGTAATGATGCGGCCCTTGCTGTCTGAAACATAATATGCGTTATTCTGCGCCTTCGCCATTGTATTCGTCATAACATAGCCGCTGGCATTCAGCATATATCGATATTTCTTGGACATTACAGGTGATACATAAACTCCATGTTTCATGATCTGTCCACGTGTGGCAGCCTTCGGACTACAATAGATAAAACGTTTTTGATTTTTGCTGTTTAAAACATATGTCCATCCGCCATAAAAAAGCTTTCCTGGAATCTCTCCTGCCTTTGATGCCGGCTGGAAGTAATACTGATATGTTGTGGAACCGGTTGTCAGCTTCAGGATTCCTGTTCGCGGTTTTCCGTTACGCATCAGTGTATAATAAGCATTTCCGATCTTCTTGATCTTGCCTACAAGGTTCTGAGCCTCTATGGATTTGTAATCACCCTGGGAATTATAATAGCGGAAAACAGTTCCTGTCCATAACCAGTAATTTCTCTTCTGCTGGCCAAGATTGGATGTCCACGGTGTGATTGCTTTTCCGGTGGAATCCGAATACAGGGAAGCTTTGGAGTTTTCGAGGAAATACCATTCTGTCTTCTGTGTTCCGGTATAACCTGCTGCACCTGGCTCACGGGTCATACGGCCGGTTACCAGATATCCGTCTTCATTAAAAAGATAATATCCCACATGTCCGTTGGTATTGATCTTAAGAAGACCATCCTGCGCAGTAAAATAATTATCTTCGATGGAACCTGTTTCTGATACCTGAGAAGCGTTCCCTTCATCCAGGGCAAGAGTCTCTGCGTTATCTACGCTCTCTGATGTTTCGGCTGCCGTCTCTGTTTCTGCGGGTGCTGTCTCTGCAGAAGCTTCTGCTGCGGATACTTCCTCTGTAGGCGCTTCTTCTGCTGTACCTTCCTCAGCTGCAGTCTCCTGCTCTCCTTCTGCTGACTCATTCTGGATCGCCTGAGCCTGATCACTCTCTGCTGCACCATCCGGAAGCTCTTCAGTCTGCTGTACTTCCTGTACTGCTGCAGCTGTTTCATCAACTGTTGTTTTCTGCTCTTCTTCACTGCTTTCTGCCGGATCCTCAGAAGCTTTTCCCTCCGGGGCTGCAGATGCAGCAACCTTCTTTTTGCGGAGTCTGTAAAAACCGTTTGCAGAAACCCAGTCACTTGTCTTGGCAACGACTACACCGTTTACCAGTGATGCTCCGGTAGCAGAAGTTTCCTCTGCCTTGTTGTTCTCTACTTTGTTCTGTACTGCGGTATCTGCTGACGGTGCATCCAGCTCCTGTGCATCACCTGCACTGAAATCATCGCCCGGATCTGTACTGTCTTCTGTTGTCGCATCCGGTGCTTCTGTAGCCTCCGGTGCTTCTGTAGTTTCCGGTGTTTCTGTAGCCTCCGGTGTTTCTGTAGTTTCCGGTGTTTCTATAACATCCGGTGTCTCTGCTGGATTCTCCGGTTCAACCGGTATTTCTTCTGAACTGTCAGTACTACCTGTCTGATCCGCTTCTGTCTCCGGCTGCTGTACAGTCGTTCCCTCTTCATCACTGAATACATCCTCAGCCGGATCGCCGGCTGTCTCTGCTGCCATCTGCACGTCTGTACTTCCCAAAGCCGCAGCGCCGGCTTCCAGAGTTCCGCCCATGCATAATGTCAGACTGAGAAAAATTGCCACAACTCTTCTCTTCACGATAATCCCTCCTGATCATGCTGCTGTAAATAATTATTGTATCTGTTACGTATCATTCGCCCAGTCCGCCTTCGATAAGAGCCACAAGCGCATCTATCGCAGCCTGTTCATCCTCACCCTCGCAGACCAGTGTGATCTCATCCCCGCTTTTAACACAGGCACCCAGAACACTCAGAACACTTTTGGCATTCGCTGTACCTCCGGCATACTGAAATGTTATGGACGATTTGTATTTTATTGCCTCGCCGCACAAAAGCCCTGCGGGACGAAGATGAAGCCCTGACGGTTCCTGACCGTTACCTTATAACTTAACATTGCTGCTGTCTCCCTTTATATTACTTATCCTTCAAGCCTTGTCCAAAGCTGTGATTACTTACTGACTGCTGCTGTCTACATTGGAAACCTTGGAGATTTTGATCTCGGCGGTTACATCCTCCAGCAGCTTGTAGCCTTCCGGAAGGCTGATTTTGATCGGTACTTCGTAGCTGCCCTCCTCCCAGTCATCCATGGAAAGTGCTGCTCCTACCGACTTCAGATCAAATTGGGAAAGATCTCCATCTTCCGCCTGCACCTTCAGTTCAATATCCGCAACTTCAAACGCCAGCTGCAGATCATCAGGCAGACCCTTTACTTTGATATCCTCTGTCGGGAAGCTGTATATCTTACTGCCCTCCGGCAGGATATTGACTGTGATCCAGAGGTCCGTACTGGATCCAGATGTCAGCTTAAGGCCATCCGGAAGAAGTTCTGACAGGTTTACTTTCTTTTCCACGTCATTGCTCTTTCCTGAAATATCCACATTCTCATTATCAAGATAAATAGTATTTCCCTGAAGTTTCAGATTGTTCAGTGCTTCTTCACTTCCAGCTACGCTGAAAGTCTCCGGTACTGTCGTGACACTGTCCACAACATAACCTTCTGCCGGTTCTCCCGTATATCCCGCACTGATCCGTATATCAGAACGCACCTTCCAGAGCTTTGCCGTGACATTAACCTTTCCGTTGTTGTCAAATTTCAGATAGCTCATGGAATTTGATGAAAGTGTATCCTGATTCTTATCTGTGATGGTCAGTTCTGCGCCTGTGATCGTCGTATCCTGGTCGATTCCCTCAAGCTTTGAACTTACATCCACACTCACACTGTCTATCTTACCAACTAGGGATTCCGGTCCTGTAATACGGACTTTTTCCGGATTTGCGGTAAGCGAAGCAACCTCCAGCCCCTGTGCAGGCTTGCTGTCATCACTGGTAACGTTGATCGCAAATTCCTTGGTCACCTTTTTTTCCAGATGGACACTTAGATTCTGCGGTGACACCTGGATATTCTCTGGAAGTATCCCGGAACAGGTTGCTGTAATGGGGATCATTACAGGGTCTGTATCGGTAGACTGAGCCTGCTGCAGGTCTGCAACTGCCTTAATATCACTTGAGGTGAGACGGTTGACTATCTTCCGCTCACCTGTAATATAAACACGTACTGAATTTTCACGATCATCCTGCATGACCATCTTGCCCAGCTGATCCACATAAGCTTCATTGATGATCTGCACATCTGAGATCACAAAGCCTTTCGTAATGATAGGGTCATCAACATTTACTACGATCAGCCACACCAGGATTCCCACAATGATCGACATGATTTTCAAAGGGATGTTCTTAGTCAGATTTTTCTTCATGTTTCACTCTCCCTTTCAGCAGATTTCTCAGCTTACCGTTGTCAACAACCTTTTTATTCTGAGCAGAAACAAGTACTTCACGAAGCTGCTTACTGTTAAGCCCTCTGGATAACTCACCGCCTCTGGCCACAGAAACCTGTCCTGTCTCTTCCGAAACAATGATCGTAAGAGAATCCGTAGCTTCGCTGATACCCACACCTGCTCTGTGTCTTGTTCCCAGCTGTTTACTCAGTTCCATATTATCTGAAAGAGGCAGATAGCAGGTTGCTGCTACTACACGGTTCCCCCGCACGATCACCGCTCCGTCATGAAGAGGTGTATTATGCTCAAAAATATTGATCAGTAGCTGACTGGTAAGGATACCGTCAATATTGATACCGGTTCTCACATATTCATCAAGCCGGATCTCTTCCTCGATTACGATCAGTGCTCCGGTCTTAACTTCACCCATATCAAAACAGGCCTTTACCAGTTCGTTGATAGTCTTGTCATTGAAACGCTCCTGCACTTCCCTGCCGGAATCAAAGGGAATAATGTTGGAAACAAACTTCTTCTGTCCCAGCTGCTCCAGCGCCTTTCTCAGCTCCGGCTGAAAGATTACGATCACACCGATCACCAGCACATTAGCCAGGTTCCGGAAGATCCAGAGGATCGTATTCATTTTGAAGATATATGCGACCAGGATAAATCCAAGGACGATCAAAATGCCCTTCAGAAGGGTATATGCACGTGTAAATTTGATCCATGCCATAAACTGATATACAAAAAAGGAAATCAGTCCGATCTCAATGATATCTATCACGCCAAGTCCCGGAAGGGAAATTTTCCCAAGATATCCGACCACAACTGTCAGCACATTCTGCATAAGTCTCCTCCTTTCTTCCTGAGCTATTCCAATCGTTCCTGTTTAAAGATCCTTCAGCGATTCCTCCAGCTGTTTTTCGAAATCGATCTTGTCCAATCCCTGCGGTTTCTCACTTACTGTATTTTCGGAAACCATATCCGGCATCTTTACTGTATGCATTTCGTTCTTCTCAGGAAATACATCATCACTGAAAGACACAACATTGTCTTCTTTTTTTTCTTCTTTTACCGGCTCCGCATTGATTTTTTTGATACTTCTCTCAGAAGTGGCGACTGATGCCTTCGGAACGGCTTTTACGTAGTAATAGTACTCATCATCCTCATATTCCAGACGTTCTGTTCTGCTGTAATCTCCGCCAAAAACAAAGAACTCCAGAACAAATCCTGCCAGTACGGAGATCACTGTGGACAGGATCATCGGCACCATGGCTACCGTAATACTAAGGCAGAAATCTCCGGCAAGGATAACCAGGATATAGATCACGCCACCGGCAATGACAGCGATCCTCCATGCATAATCAAACGCCCGTGTTCTCAGAAGGTTCACAAACAGGATCACTACCACAAACGCGATCACCGTGATCCACATTGCCCAGTTGTGGACAAGTCCGTCAGAGATCAGCTTCAGTTTTTCTGTGATCTCTGCAGCAGGATCACTGAGTGCCGCCGACTGTGCATGTACAAACCGTATAAAATAATAGATCACAACACCGCATCCGGCCGGAAGCGCTGACAATGCCGCTACCCAGCAGGCCTGCTCCGATCGGCATAAGTGCAGGAACACCAAATCCGAAGGAAAGTGGTGTAAGGATCATTGCAAGATTCTGTGACCTGCTGAATCTTAGGAACAGGATCAGCATCAACAGAATAAGAAGCAGCATAAATCCTGCCGTTTCGATCCCGACTGCATAACAGTGCCCGATCATCAACGCAAATCCCAGAAACATCATCACGGAAACCGGAAGGATCGAACATACAAGCGCCAGGATCAGGACAACAAAAATATTATCCAGCTGTTTCATGTAACCCATATTGCTGTTGATCCAGAGAAAATAGGCAAATGCCAGAACAAACTTCAGGACCGGCAGTATATATACTTCATATTGTCCGTAAAATCTTTTGATATTCTGTTTGATCTCAAGTAAAGCTGTCATTTTCTATGTCCTCCTGCATTTCTCCGGACCGGATTTCTTTTTTCCTCCCGCCCGTAGATTTTTTCCAGTCTTGTAAGATCCTGATAATATTCCCTGACACTTTTTTTTGCCCGGAAATATTTCACAGAATACTGGATGTAGGTCAGTATCGAATATACAACAAGCACGATCAGATAACCGACGATGATATAGATTCCAACCTTGACCAGATTAATCTTATTCACATTATCCATAAGATATTCGCTGAAATATGCGGCAACGCCTGCAAGTCCCAATACATATCCGATCGTTACCAGAAAAAAGTTTCTGATCAGTGCAAGTCCAATATAATCACTTCGATAATATCTGCTCACCGGAAGATACTTCCTGCCTTCGCCATGTTCATACATAGCCAGACGGTTCATGATCTTCACTTTTTCTTCATTTACCATAAAAATAACTCCTCATAAGCTTTCTTTATCAGGAAAATCCCCAATATATGATCCGCATTACGCTTTCCATACAGTTATACTGTTTAACTGCAATCAAATTTATTGTAGCATAGTTCCATACCTATGAAAAGTGTTTTTTCGGCTGTTTCATGCCCTTCCTGCGCATATTGTCAGAAAATAAACTTTCTCTGCACCGGCCTCAAGAAGACACATTGCCATGCATTTGCCGTACTTCCTGTTGTGTATACATCATCCACCACAAGTACAGAAAAACCCGGGATCCTTTCGGTTACCTGATATGCATTTTTCAGGTTCTGACGCCTCTGTATGGCATTAAGTTTTTTCTGAGATCTTGTGCTTCGTATCTTCTTTACCAGATGCCCATTCCATGGGATCCCTGTAAGAACACTGAGCCTTTCTGCCAGATATGCTGCCTGGTTAAAACCTCTCATCCTTTTTTTTCTGGGATGCAGAGGAACGGGAACGATCAGATCAGGCTTCCACCGTTCCAGATATTTTTTTCCGAAGACGCTCATTGCCTTTGCATAAAAATCCCCATATTCCCGACATCCGTAATACTTAAATCGTACCAGAGACTGTCTCCAGACCTCTCCGTACCAGAAAATACTTCTGCCCTCCGTAAAATGATGGGCACCCTTGCGGCAGTCTTCACAGTATTCCTCTTCCATTTTTACCGGTCTTCCGCATTTCATACACCTGGGACCGGATATAGGCCTGACCTTTCCGGAACACTCCGGGCAGATCAGCCGGTCTTTTTCTTTCAGTATCTGATGACACAGCGGGCATTTTTTCGGGTAAAGCATGTCCAGTAAAAAATCTGCTGTTTTTTTCAAGAAAGTCCTTTCTCCCCGATGGCGCTCTCTTTCTGTTCAGATTCATCCAGCTCCCGGATCCGTCTGTCCAGAGAGCTGTATCTCTGCTGCTGTTTTTCATTACGGATCATCTCCGCAAAAGTGGTCTCGCTGCCTACTACGGTAACACATTTTCTGGCTCTGGTCACTGCTGTATACAGAAGATTCCGATTCATCAGCATCCTTGGTCCGGAAAGGATCGGAAGGATCACTGCCGGATATTCTGAGCCCTGGGACTTATGTATGGTCACTGCATAGGCAAGTTCCAGTTCCTCAAGCTGTTTGAAGGAATATTCTGCCTGTCTGCCATCCTCAAATTCCACGGTAGCCGTTTCCGCAAATTCATTGATCTCCGTCATAATACCGGTATCTCCGTTAAACACGCCCACACCTTTATCCACAGGAATCTTGTATCGTCCAAGGATTTCCCACTCCAGCTGGTAATTGTTCTTCACCTGCATCACCTTATCCCCTTCACGGAAAAGACGCTGTCCGATCTCTTTCTCCTTTTTCTTTTCATCCGGCGGGTTCAGATATCTCTGAAGGATCTGGTTCAGCGCTCCACACCTAAAAGTCCCTTACGCATAGGCGTGAGCACCTGGATCTCATAGGGCTTTGCATCTACATAACGCGGAAGCTTCTCCTGGATCAGCGCGATCACCACACGGATAATGATATCCGCATCATATCTTTTCAGAAAAAAGAAATCCCGGCTCTTGTTATTGATGGTCACCTGCTCGCCCCGGTTGATCTTATGGGCATTCACCACAATATCACTTTCGGATGCCTGGCGGAAAATCTTTTTCAACTCTACTACCGGAAAACAGCCGCTGCGGATAATATCCCTCAGAACATTTCCCGGGCCTACACTGGGAAGCTGATTTTCATCACCTACCAGGATCAGTCTGGTCCCTGCAGTCACTGCAAGAAGCAATGAATGCATCAGTGCGATATCTACCATGGACATCTCATCAATGATGATCACATCCGCTTCCAGCGGATTCTCCGAATTCCTGTCAAAATGAACTGCACGGCCTTCCTGCTCTTCCTCCGGCATTCCATTCAGCTCCAGAAGTCTGTGGATCGTCTGAGCCTCGTATCCGGTAGCCTCTGTCATTCGCTTGGCTGCACGGCCGGTGGGAGCTGCAAGCCGCAGCTCAGCGCCTTCCTCTTCAAAATAACGGATAATCGCATTGATCGTTGTAGTCTTTCCGGTTCCCGGCCCGCCGGTCAGAATGAACAGACCATGACTGGCAGCTGCCGCCACTGCCTGTTTCTGCATTTCATCTAACCGGGTTCCTGTCTCCTTTTCGATCCTGTTGATCCGTTTCTCCATCATCTCCTCATCTTCCGGGCAGAGGATGTTCAGCTCACAGAGCATTCTGGCTGAATTCAGCTCAAGATAATAATATCGTGTGGGATAGACAACTGCACCGTCTTCTGTTTCTTTCAGGATCAGTTTCCGGTCTACTACCATATCCATGAGATGTTTTTCCATGTAGGAGGAATCTACTCCCAAAAGTCCGGATGCCCTGGAAAAAAGTTCCTCCTTCGGGAGATAGATATGGCCTTCTCCTGAAGCCTGTAGGAGAGTATACAACATTCCGCTTCTTATCCTGTAATCTGAATCTGTATGGATCCCGATCCGGGAAGCGATCTCATCTGCGATACGGAATCCCACACCACTGATATCCTCTGCAAGGCGATACGGATTCTCCTGCAGGACTCCATATACAGTCTGCCCATATTTCTGATAGATCTTTGCGCCGAGATTCAGTGATATCCCGTATTTCTGGAGAAAGATCATAGCGCGGCGCATATCTGCTTTCTCCGTCATCTGTTCTGCGATCTCCATGGCCTTTTTTTCACTGATTCCCTTGATCTCAGCCAGCCGCTCCGGCTCTTCCTCTACAATACGCATAGTATCATCGCCGAAACGACGTACGATCTGCTGCCAGTGCCGCTCCGATCCCCTTGATCGCGCCGGAACCAGGTAGCGTTCCATGGCCAATGCATCCTCCGGCATTTTTTCCACGTAGGAGGATATCTGAAACTGCTTGCCATACACCGGATGCGTTGTATAATTTCCGGAAGCTTCAATGGCAGCCCCCTGGGTAATCGCAGGAAATGTTCCCACACAGGTCAGTTCCTGTTCCTCTTCCATCCCTTTCAGTACCATGACCGTATATCCATTATCTTCATTCCGGAAGATCACATGATCTATATATCCTGTAACTGTCTCACTCATTTTCTTCTCCATCTGTAAACCTCTGATAACAGCAAAAGGCACTGCAGCTGCAGCGCCTTATCTGTATGAGTTTCCTGCGGCAGTCTCTTCTCTGACCCTGTGCCGTCCGGACGCCTCATAACGGTTTACATCCTTGACATGATTTCCGCATATTTTCCTGTTCCTGCAGCCACTACAAGCATTGCATCCTGTACAGTCAGTGTGCTGACTCCTGTTTTCTGCTCGATCAATGCATCCATTCCATGCAGCATGGCACCTCCGCCTGTAAGAACGATTCCTCGATCCATGATATCTGCCGCCAGCTCCGGCGGTGTTTTTTCAAGAACACCATGTACAGTCTCCACAATCTGCCCGGTCGTTTCCCGCAAAGCGGTCCGGATCTCCTCAGAAGTCAGTGTTGCCACCTTCGGAAGTCCTGTGATGATATTTCTGCCCTTGACCTCCATCGTGCGAAGATCCGCTTCTTCACTGGCTGTTCCGATCTTGATCTTGATATTCTCCGCTGCATCCTCCCCGATAAAGAGGCTGTGCTTCTCACGTACATAATTCATGATCGCATGATCAAAATTATCTCCTGCAACCTTCACAGATGCGGAAACAACCACACCTCCTACGGATACGACCGCAACATCCGTGGTCCCTGCACCGATGTCCACGATCAGATTGCCAAATGCTTGGTAAATGTCTACACCTGCCCCGATAGCAGCAGCAATGCTCATCCACAAGAAAAACTTCCCTGGCCCCTGACTGATAAGCAGCTTCCTCAACTGCCTTGCGCTCGATCTCCGTGATCCCGCTCGGAACACTGATGCTGACTCTCGGTTTCCGGAACGCTCTCCGTCCCATAGCCTGTGAAATAAAATATTTCAGCATCTTTTCCATTACATTATAATCTACGATCACACCTCTTCGGATTGGCCAGATCACTTCCATATTGGAAGTCAGATGGCTTGCCATCTGTCTGGCTTCCTCACCAATTGCTCTGATCTTCTCTGTATCTTTATCATAAACAACCACAGAGGGCTCTCTTAAAACGATTCCCTTGCCTGTGGAAAATACCAGACTGTTTCTGGTTCCCAGATCGATTCCAATATCCTTTGCCGGCATAAATCCTCCCGCCTGCGTCATACACATTCATATGCTGACGCATTTCTGACTTATTCTGTTCCGGTCTGTGCCGAAACGTTCCCGCACTTCATTATATACAAAACCACAGAAATTGAAAAGAACTTTTACCGGTTATTTCTGTTCCAGATATTTTTTCACATATTTACCGGTGTAGGAAACCGGATTCTCTGCTACTTCCTCCGGAGTTCCTCTGGCAATTACCGTTCCGCCTCTGTCACCGCCTTCCGGTCCGATATCAATAATATGATCCGCCGTCTTGATCACATCCAGATTGTGCTCAATGACCACAACGGTGTTTCCTCCTTCAGACAGACGGCGCAGGATCTCGATCAGCTTGTGGACATCCGCAAAGTGCAGTCCTGTGGTAGGCTCATCCAGGATATAGATCGTCTTTCCGGTACTGCGCTTGCTGAGTTCTGTGGCAAGCTTGATACGCTGTGCTTCTCCTCCGGAAAGAGTGGTGGAGGGCTGACCCAGACGGATATAGGAAAGCCCTACATCATACAAGGTCTCGATCTTTCTCCGGATCGACGGTACATTCTCAAAAAATGTCAGTGCTTCTTCCACAGTCATATTCAATACATCATAAATGCTCTTGCCCTTATACTTCACTTCCAAAGTCTCACGATTGTAGCGTTTGCCCTTGCAGACTTCGCAAGGCACATATACATCCGGAAGAAAATGCATCTCGATCTTGATGATTCCGTCACCGCTGCAGGCCTCGCACCGTCCGCCCTTGACATTAAAACTGAAACGGCCTTTCTTGTAGCCCTTTGCCTTGGCATCTGCGGTGGCTGCAAAAAGATCACGGATCTGGTCAAAAACTCCGGTATATGTGGCAGGATTGGAACGAGGAGTTCTTCCGATCGGGGACTGGTCGATATTGATCACCTTATCCAGCTGATCGATACCCAGGATGTCATCATGTTTCCCGGGGATCACTCTGGCACGGTTCAGGTCTCTGGAAAGTCTCTTGTACAAGATTTCATTGATCAGAGAACTCTTACCGGAGCCGGAAACACCTGTGATACAGGTCATCACTCCCAGAGGAATATCTACGTCGATATGCTTCAGGTTGTTCTCTGCCGCACCCTTTATATGAAGAAATCCGGTTGGTTCCTTCCTCACTTCCGGTACCGGGATCTTCAGTCTTCCACTTAAATAAGCTCCTGTCACAGACTCCTCATTTTTCATCAGATCCTCAGCTGTCCCCATTGCGACCAGTTGTCCGCCATGTTCTCCGGCTCCGGGGCCGATATCGATGACACAGTCTGCCGCACGCATGGTATCTTCATCATGCTCCACCACGATCAGACTGTTGCCAAGATCACGGAGACGCATCAGTGCCCCCAGAAGCTTGTCATTATCTCTCTGGTGAAGCCCGATACTCGGCTCATCCAGGATATATGCAACCCCCACAAGCCCGGATCCGATCTGTGTGGCAAGACGGATCCTCTGAGCCTCTCCGCCGGAAAGGGTTCCGGTAGCTCTTCCAAGTGAAGATACTCCAGGCCAACCTCTGCCAGAAATCCAACCCTGGCGCGGATTTCCTTCAGGATCTGCCTTCCAATAAGCTCCTGCTGCTTTGAAAGCTTCAGATCACGGAGAAAGCCCTGCAGCTTCTGTACCGGCATATTGGTCACTTCATAAATATTCTTATCCGCCACGGTCACTGCCAGTGACTCCTTCTTCAGCCTCTGTCCCTTACATGTGGTGCACGGAGTAATCCGCATAAAGCTCTCGTATTCCTGCTTCATGGCCTCGGAACCGGTTTCACGGTATCTCTGCTCCACATTGCGGATCAGTCCCGGGAACGCCACATCGTAAACGCCCTCTCCCCGCTGTCCTTTATAATAAACCTTCACAGAATGACCGCCGGTACCATGGATGAGGATATCCTGGACCTTCTTCGGATACTCGCAGAAAGGTGTATCCAGAGAAAATGCATATTCCCTTGCCAGGGCATCCAGGATTGCTCTGGAAAAGCTTCCCTGCGTGGTACAGGACTGCCATCCGAGAACAGCGATAGCCCCTTCATTGATACTCCGTTTCTTATCCGGGATCATCAGATCGATATCAAATTCCATCTTATATCCAAGACCCAGACACTGCGGGCAGGCACCAAATGGATTATTAAAGGAAAAGCTCCTGGGTTCGATCTCATCAATGCTGATGCCGCAATCCGGACAGGAAAAACTCTGACTGAAATTCAGAAGCTTCCCGTCCATAGTGTCTACTACCAGCAGACCATCCGCCAGATCCAGCACGGTTTCAATGGAATCGGAAAGACGCTTCTCTATTCCCGGTTTCACAATAAGTCGATCCACAACGATCTCAATGTTATGTTTGATATTCTTATCCAGCTTGATCTCCTCAGAAAGCTCATAGAGATTTCCGTCGATCTGCACTCTCACATATCCACTTCTTCTGGCCTGATCCAGAAGTTTAACATGGGTTCCCTTGCGGCCCCGCACTACCGGTGCAAGAAGCTGGATCTTCTGGCGTTCCGGAAGCGTCATGATCTGATCCACCATCTGATCTACCGTCTGTTTGCGAATTTCCCTTCCACATTTGGGACAGTGCGGGATTCCCACACGGGCATACAGAAGTCGGAAATAATCGTAGATCTCCGTTACCGTACCCACTGTAGAACGGGGATTCCGGTTCGTTGACTTCTGATCAATGGAAATTGCCGGCGGAAGGCCCTCGATACTCTCCACATCCGGTTTCTCCATCTGTCCCAGGAACTGCCTCGCATAGGAAGAAAGTGACTCCATATAACGTCTCTGTCCCTCTGCATAAATGGTATCAAATGCAAGAGATGACTTACCGGAGCACTGAGTCCGGTAAGTACCACAAACTGGTCTCTGGGAATATCGACGCTAAGATTCTTAAGATTATTCTCATTGGCTCCGCGTATCCTGATAAAACGCTTCTTATCGTTTGCTTCTGCTGACATGAAAGCCTCCTACTCTGTCCGGTCATAAAAAATACTCCGGTATTCTTCTCAACAGCAGAATCTACCTCTTTTATTCCGCTGTAAAACTTCTGATTTTTTATCAGTATACTGCCAGAACATCCGTTCGTCAAGGTGAAAAAATCGACAAATTTTTCTACAGCAGAAAATCCGCCATCACTCCATTGCTCACATGGATTCCCTTTCTCGAAAGATATATCCTGTCTCCTTTTTGTTCCAGCATTCCGATCTCCAGATGTTTTTTCAGGACCTTCTCCGTAAACGTTTTCCATATTTTTTCCGAAATATTCCGCAAACGCTTCCATTGAAACGCCCTCTGTCATCCGAAGCCCCAGAAACATAAACTCAGCCATCTCATCTGCCTCTGTAAGGCTTTCCATATTCTGGCGGATCTTATCCGGAAACGCACTGTTTCCAATATATTCCTTCATATCCGCAGTATTGGAAAAACGCATATGATCCAGAAGTGAAGACGCCCCAAGTCCCAGTCCCAGATAATCGATCCTCTGCCAGTATCCCTTATTATGACGGCATTCCCGTCCGCCTTTCGCATAATTGGAGATCTCGTACTGATGAAACCCATATTCCTCCAGGATCCCTGCCGTATTCTCATACATACGGTACTCCGTATCCTCATCCGGCAATTTCAGCTTTCTCTCCCCGAAAGGAGTGCCTTCCTCAATGATCAGACTGTAGGCGGAAATATGTTCCGGCGAAAGCCCTGCCACCGTGCGGAGATTTTTTTCCCAGTCTGCATAGGTCTGTTCCGGAATGGCACTCATCAGATCGATATTGATGTTGGAAAAGCCTGCATCCCTTGCCATAAAAAAGCTCTCCTGAAACTCTTCCCACGTATGGATCCTTCCAAGGATCTTTAATTCCCGATTCTGCGGGGACTGAAGTCCCAGACTCAGTCGGTTGATCCCGTGTTCCAGATATATTTGAAGTTTTTCTTTATATAAAGTCCCCGGATTTGCTTCGATGGTGATCTCAGCATCCGGGGCCACAAAAAACTTATTTCTGATCTGATCCAGCATCTCTCCAACAAGAGACGGATCCGGCACGGAAGGTGTTCCTCCGCCGATAAAAACTGTGGTGATCTCCCTTTCCGAAAAATCCGGAACAGCGGCGATCTCCCTTTCCAGAGCCTGGAAATATTCACGCTGCCTCTCTTTTCCGGCAGGTCCGGAAAGGAAATCACAGTAATCACATTTTTTCACACAAAACGGAACATGGATATAGAGCTCCAGCGGTTTTTTCGCCTCATTCTCCATCCATGGCTCCTTCCTCTCCACCACTACCTGATGTATCATTATCCTCATCGGAGCTTGTATCTTCACCGGCACTATCCGCATTATCCGTGCTTCCGTCTGAAGCAGCCGGTGTCGGTGTCACGCCATCGATCCCCAATGCCTCACTGCCGTTTTCTGCCAGGTACTCATTGACCATTGTCAGATTTCCATTGCTCGTCACTGCATCCGGATCTACGGTTTTCGGATCAGGAGTGGCAGTTGGTTCCGGCGCTGTACTGATTTTGATCACACTTTCCTCTTCTGCATTTTTCTTCTTTGAACCACATCCGGTAAGCAGAGCTCCTGTTATAGCCAGAAGTCCTGCTGCCAGAAACAGTTTTTTTATATTTTTTTTCAAAAAGTCATCTCCTATTTATCATCCAGCTTCAGGACACTCATAAATGCCTTCTGCGGGATCTCCACGTTACCTACCTGACGCATACGTTTCTTACCTTCCTTCTGTTTTTCCAGAAGCTTCTTCTTACGGGAAATATCTCCACCGTAACACTTGGCAAGTACGTCTTTACGCATGGCTCTTACCGTCTCTCTGGCAATGACCTTGCTTCCGATAGCTGCCTGGATCGGGATCTCAAAGAGCTGTCTCGGGATCTCGTCTTTCAGCTTCTCACACATCTTTCTTCCACGCTCGTAAGCAGTATCTGCATGCACGATAAAGGAAAGAGCATCCACTTCTTCTTTATTCACAAGGATATCCAGCTTCACAAGCTCACTTCTCTCATATCCGTCCAGTTCGTAATCCAGGGATGCATAACCTCTGGAACGTGATTTCAGTGCATCAAAGAAATCATAAATGATCTCGTTCAGCGGCAGTCTGTATTTCAGGAGTGCACGGGTTTCTTCCATATATTCCATGCCTTCATACTGACCACGTCTCTCCTGGCAGAGATCCATGATCGCACCAATGAACTCTGTGGTTACCATGATCTCCGCCTTCACCATAGGCTCTTCCATGTATTCGATCTCTGAAGGATCCGGAAGGTTGGTGGGATTGGTCAGCTCGATGATCTCACCATTGGTTTTATAGACCTTATAGATAACACTCGGTGCTGTAGTTACAAGATCCAGGTTATACTCTCTCTCCAGACGCTCCTGGATGATCTCCAGATGAAGAAGTCCCAGGAAGCCGCAGCGGAAACCAAATCCAAGGGCGACCGATGTCTCCGGTTCATAATAAAGGGAAGCATCGTTGAGCTGAAGCTTCTCCAGCGCGTCACGGAGATCGCCGTACTTGGCACCATCTGCCGGATAAAGGCCACAATAAACCATAGGGTTTACCTTCTTATATCCCGGAAGTGCCTCTGCACAGGGGTTGTCCGCATCCGTTACCGTATCACCCACGCGGGTATCACGGACATTCTTGATGCTGGCTGTGATATATCCGACCATACCTGCTGTCAGCTCGTCACACGGGATAAACTGACCCGCTCCAAAATATCCAACCTCCACAACCTCCGTGGTGAATCCGGTCGCCATCATATGGATCCTCGTGCCCTTTTTCACACGTCCGTCCTTCACTCTGCAAAATACGATAACACCCTTATAAGGGTCATAAACAGAGTCGAAGATCAGAGCCTTCAGAGGTGCATCCACATCCCCCGCCGGCGCCGGGACCTTATTGACGATCTGCTCCAGGACCTGGTCTACATTCAGTCCTGTTTTTGCGGAAATCTGCGGTGCATCCTGCGCTTCAATTCCGATCACATCCTCGATCTCATTGATAACACGCTCCGGATCCGCACTTGGAAGGTCGATCTTGTTGATCACCGGAACCACATCCAGATCATGGTCCAGTGCCATATATACATTGGCAAGTGTCTGAGCTTCGATTCCCTGTGCTGCATCCACAACAAGGATCGCTCCGTCACAGGCAGCAAGGCTTCGGGAAACTTCATAGTTAAAATCCACATGTCCCGGGGTATCGATCAGGTTAAAAATATACTCATTTCCGTCCTTGGCTTTGTATACAATACGAACCGCCTGGGATTTGATGGTGATCCCTCGTTCTCTCTCAAGGTCCATGTTATCCAGAACCTGGGCCTGCATTTCCCTCTCGGTAAGAAGTCCCGTCATCTCGATGATACGGTCCGCAAGTGTTGACTTGCCATGGTCGATATGTGCAATGATACAAAAATTCCGAATTTTACTCTGGTCTATCATTCAGGAAGTCCTCCTTAAATTTCTCTCGTATAAAGCGTTCAGAACGCATATTTTTCCATACTGCTCTTTATCATATCATATTTCAGCCTTCTTTGTCACTGCCTTTCAGAACTCTGTTTAAGATATCTGCAAATGGTTCCATGGCATTTCGGACTTCCTCTACGGTATTTGTCTGTGCTCCGGCCTCCAGAAGCAGGGCCCGTGGCTTAAGATGCAGATTATAGCGAAGACCTGCCAGATAGATCCCCCGGTAAAGATCGGGGTAATACTGTGCCGCCTGATATTCCAGCTGAAAGGAAAATGCCAGATTCTCTTCTATGTAAGGATTGGGCAGATAACTCACTGCCCCCTGACTGACTGTATAGCTTAATCCATTATAAAAAAGCAGCTGAGCAGTAGGTTTTCCATTCACCTGCGTTACCAGATGACGCTCATCCGGCACACCATCTCTGTGAAGATCGATCACAACTTCAATGGTGGGATTTTCTTCCAGCACTTTTTCTATGGATGCCCTGGCATAATCATAAGCCTTGCTCCTGTCCAGTGTTCCTCCCATCATATCAAAGGCATCTGTTATATGAATGACCTGGTATCCATATGTTTTTTCCAGAAGTTCAGTAAGATGATCTCCCACTCCTACGATGGTGTCCTCAGTCTGTCCTTCTCTTGAATCTGCAAAAGCCTCCTGGGAATGGGTATGATAGATCAGGATCTGGGGTACCGATGAATCCTTTTTAACGGACAGATCCTCCTTCAGAAAACGGGGCGCACTGATCTGCTGCGCATTCGTTTCCGTATTGGAATCCAATATAAAAAACTGATTCATCACATATCAAAATCTGCCAGTTTCGCCTGAGACAAGTCAATCTGCGGATGTGGCAGTGCCACAGTCTCCTGTTCCTTCGCAGTATTTTCACCGGATCGGTTCTCCTCTGACGGAGGAGTCTCCGGTTCTGTGTCCCCCGGCTCCGTAGCTTCCTGTTCTGAACCTCCCGGCTCTGTAATTTCTGGCTCAGCAACTTCCTGTTCTGTATTTCCCTTAACAGTCTCCTTTTCATTTTTTTTGCCGGCAGAGGATTTTTTCCCTGCCATTTCTGCCTCTTCCGCTTCTTTCTTTTGAATTCTTTTTTCTTTTGAAGCTCTTCTTTCTTCTGAAGGCTTCTTTCTTTTCCACTTCTTCCGCCTCGGCCATCAGCAGCGTCTCCTGCTCTTTTCGGTTCTCTGCTTCCACTTCTTCACCCAGATGCTCTGCGTTTTTTTTCTGCAAAAGCATCTCTGTTTCCCGGTCTCTGCCATTTTCCTTCTGCAGAGCTTTCTTTTCCAGAAAGCAATACAGCGGCAGCTGTCTGTAGATCTCACCATGCCTGAAAAAATCTCCCGGAAGGACAGCCACCACACCCAGGAAGATCAGGCTCAAAACCACGCAGAAAGCCCTCTGGATATTCGTCACCAACGATCACCTCTTATGGTATTTTATGACCTGTCCTCTTCGATTAGACTATCGGAAAAAGCCAGATTCAGTCCCTCGGAAATGGTAAAGCTTAAATATCGTACCGTTTCATCCACATCCTTTGGTGTTACAAACATGGTGTAAAGCTTCGGTGAGATCATTCTTCCAGAAACTCCTTCTGCTCATCCTCCTCCAGTGCCTCCAGAAGCTCTGCCATGGAATCATGGACAATAGTAGCCGCATCCACCACAGTCGGAACACCGATCCCGATCACACGGACCGAAAGATTTTCTTCATTCAGGCCTTCCCTGTGATTCCCCACGCCGGAGCCCGGACTGATCCCGGTATCCGTGATCTGGATCGTCCGGTTAAGTCTTGTCGTACTTCTGGCCGCCAGCGCATCTACGGCGATCACCACATCCGGCTTTGTCTCAGAAACAACACCCCGAACAATTTCCAGAGTTCCATTCCGGTCTGTGCCATCACACCCGGAACGATCCCGCTGATCTGATGCATTTTCATATGTTCATTGCTCTTCAGCCCATATTCCCGGATCACATGCCTTGTCATATGAAGATTGGAAACTGCACGGGGGCCAAGGAATCCGCAGTAATCTCCTGATTTCCAAGGCCTACCACCAGGATCGACTGCTGCCGTCCGAGATCGATCAGCTCCCTCAAATGATGTGCCACCTCTTCCGAGATCTCCCTGTGATAATCCTCATCCGGAACGGAAAGATCCGGTGCCTCAATGGTAATATAGGTCCCCTGTGGTTTTCCCATGTCCTGGCTCCGTTTTCCGTTGTGATCCGCACTACGGTAGTCCGAACATCCTTTTCCTCATCGTATCTTTCCCTGATCTTTACTCCACGTACTTCTACGTTTTCCGCCTGAAAGCTTCCGTTGCTTCCAGCGCCAGGTCTGTTCTGATTCTGCTCCTTCCAGCCATACTCTCATCCTCTTTTTCTGTAAGATTGCAAAGACTTTTTCGCTGCTGCCTGCAGCTTTTCCGGTGTTTTCCCTTTTATTATTTCCCCTTTTTCCCATAAATATGTATCATTTCCCCTTTTCCACACAGCATCTGGTATTTTTTGCATATTTTTTTGGAATTTTTGCGAAAAACATCTTGACATTCCTGTGCACGTATAATAATATATATAAGCATGTTTCATAGGAGCGCCCGTGTCTGTTCCTGTGAATGTAATTTAATATTATATTTTTAAGGAATCGGAGGTGTACGAATTGGCTAACATTAAATCCGCAAAGAAGAGAATCTTAGTTAACAGCACTAAGGCTGCAAGAAACAAAGCAATCCGTTCTGCAGTTAAGACTTCCATCAAGAAAGTTGAGACAGCAGTTGAGAATAAGGATAAGGCAGCTGCAGAGGTTGCTCTTAAGGACGCAATCTCCACAA
>ENA-OQHY01000091-OQHY01000091.1-human-gut-metagenome-genome-assembly--contig:-NODE-91-length-48268-cov-3.743462_pt1 | contig 48268 bp, 62 predicted proteins | sample MGYA00242570_ERZ504733 | MGnify/ENA primary metagenome ERZ504733 (study PRJEB26092, sample SAMD00036219) | human gut metagenome | host: Homo sapiens | study: EMG produced TPA metagenomics assembly of... | reverse complement strand
AGTCCGCGACGAGGTCATGGAATTCCTCAACAAAACCTCTACGAGGCAAAGCTTGTATACTACACACCGACCTTCGACGATAAAGTCCGCACCTTCTGTACGAACCCGTCCGGTGAGGTTGCTACCGAATATTACGAAAATGGTCTGGCTGTCGTAAACGGCCACGCTTATAAATCAAAAGAGTATAAGACAAACAACACCAACTTCGCGATCCTGGTATCCAAGAACTTCACAAAACCCTTCAAGACCCCGATCGAGTACGGCAAACAGATCGCACAGCTTTCCAACATGCTCTGCGACGGCAAGATCCTCGTTCAGACGTACGGCGATTTCAAACGCGGAAGAAGAACGACAGAAGAGCGTCTCTGCCGCAATAACCTGATCCCGACCTTAAAAGATGCCGTTCCGGGCGACCTTTCCCTGGTATTCCCGCACCGTATCATGGTCGACATTGCCGAGATGATCGAAGCCCTCGACAAAGTAACACCGGGTATCGCCAGCGATGAGACACTGCTGTACGGCGTAGAAGTCAAATTCTATTCCAACAAAGTTGTCGTAGACAAAGACTTCTGCACCAGCGTCAAAGGCCTCCGCGCCATCGGCGACGGCGCATCCGTAACCCGCGGCCTCCAGCAGGCAAGCGCAAACGGACTGTCGGTTGCGAGAAGCATTCTGAAAAGCATGAAATAAGAGAGAACGAAAAAAGATCCTTCGTCTGTGAAATGAGACGGAGGATCTTTTTTTGCGCCGAAAAGAGGGGTGTTTCAGATTATATGCCGTACAGCTTCCGGAACTGCTTCGGCGTTGTCCCGGTCTGCTGGCGGAAAACCGAGATAAAGTAGCTGACATCGCGGTAGCCGCAGAGGGCGGCGATGCCGTCGAGCGTAGTGTAGGGACGGCTGATGAGAAGCTCCTTGGCGCGGCTGATGCGCAGAACGCTGATGTACGAGCGGACAGAGCTGCCGACAAAACGCTGGAACAGGCGTGTCAGATACTGCGGCGTGATATGGAGCTGTTCCGCGAGATCATCCACATTGAGCGGGTCGGAAAGATGACTTTCGATTTCCTGCATTGCCGGGCGGACATACTGGAGATACAGCGGATGCTCCGTCCGGGAAAGGCCGGTGCGGAGCTGGGAAAGGCGTGTCAGGAACTCAAAGCATCCGACGGAGAGCGCAGCATCGTCGATGTCATTTTTCAGAAAATGTGAGTCGATTATGCGGTCAATCCATTCCTGAAACCACGCGCCCTCTGAGGCCGGAACGAAAAGATACGGCGAGACGGCACAGATTTTATAGAGATCATCGGAGAGCTTTCCGTCAAAGGTCAGAAAGGATGTAAACCACATCCCGCTGCCGTCGTTTTCGCGGTATTCATGCGGCACATGCGGAGCAATCAGAACACCGTCACCTGGTTTCAGCAAAAGTTTCTGGCCTTCGAGGGTCAGCAGCCTTCGCCGCGTTCCGTCTGGATCCAGTGATATAAGGGGAATCCGTTCGGGCGCACAACGGGCTCCTGCAGCCAGCGGTTGCCGATGCTGTCAGCGGAGAGGGAAAAATCAGAGGCGGATGGTTTAAAGAAAATAGGCATAACAGTCAGTTCCTTTCTGAAAGAAAAGTCTAAAATAAGATTCCGGAATGAGTTTCGAAAATTCATACTTTTTAGACAAGCATATCATACTTTTCTCACAAAGACCAGTATATAATAGAGCCATCAAAACGAGATATCCAAACACAGGAGGAATCAAAAAAATGCAGCCAAAATTCAAAAAAATGTTATACGGAGGAGACTACAACCCAAACCAGTGGCCAAAAGAGATCTGGGATGAGGATATGAAACTTTTCCATCAGGCCGGCATCAACAGCACCACGATCAACGTATTTTCCTGGGCAAAAATCCAGCCGTCCGAGAATGAGTACGACTTTACAGAGCTCGATGAGATCGTAGACACCCTGACAAAAGAGGACGTTCAGATCGTCATGGCAACATCCACCGGCGCACTCCCGGCATGGATGGTACACCGTTATCCGGAAGTGGCAAGAACCGATTTCGAAGGACGCCATCACAAATTCGGTCATCGCCACAATGCCTGCCCGAACAGCCCGGTTTTCCAGAAATATGCAAAGCGCCTGGCAGAAAAACTGGCAGAGCGTTACGGCGACAACAAAAACATCGTCTGCTGGCACATCAGCAATGAGTACGGCGGCGAGTGCTACTGCGAGAACTGTGCAAAAGCGTTCCGCGTATGGCTGAAAGACAAATACAAAACACTCGATGAAGTCAACAAGGCATGGAACATGGAGTTCTGGGGGCACACCATCTACGACTGGGACGAGATTGTACCGCCGAACGATCTGGGAGACGGAATGCCATGGGGAAGCGGCACTGCATTTGCAGGAATGTCCCTCGACTACATGCGTTTCAACTCCGACGGCATGCTGAACAACTACAAAATGGAGCGTGACGCGATCCGCAAATACGACAAAGAAACCCCGATCACCACAAACCTGATGGGAACGTACAAAGGCCTCGACTACTTCAAGTGGGCAAAAGAAATGGATATCGTATCCTGGGACAACTACCCGAGCTACAATACACCATGGAGCCACGTAGCTATGACCCACGACCTGATGCGCGGTCTCAAAGACGCACCGTTCATGCTGATGGAGCAGACTCCGAGCCAGCAGAACTGGCAGCCGTACAACTCCTTAAAGAAACCGGGCCAGATGCGCGCACAGAGCTATCAGACCGTTGCACACGGCGCAGACACGATTCAGTCTTCCAGCTGAGAAGAAGCGTCGGCGGATGCGAGAAATTCCATGGTGCTGTTATCGCACACGCAGGAACCGCAGATACCCGTGTCTTCCGTGAGGTAACCCAGCTCGGAAAAGAACTGGAGAAAATCGGAAGCCGTGTGATGGGCTCCGAGAACCACGCAAAAGTCGGCATCATCTTCGACTGGGAAAACTACTGGGCACTGGAGTACACCAGCGGACCGAACCGCGATTTACGTTACGTAGACCAGATCGAGCAGATGTACAATTACTTCTATAACAAGAACATCGCTGTCGATATGATCCCGATCGACGCGGACTTCTCCAAATATGACCTCGTTGCAGCACCGGTTCTCTACATGGTAAAAGACGGTGTGGCAGAGAGCCTGGAGGCTTATGTACAGGCGGGCGGAACCCTCATCACCACCTACATGAGCGGTATCGTCGGACAGTCGGACAACGTTCATCTCGGCGGATACCCGGGACCGCTCAGAAAAATGGCAGGCGTATGGTAGAAGAGATCGACGCTCTTGCACCGGAGCAGAGAAACAAGATCCGTTTCGCAGACGGAACCGAGGAAGAGTGCCGTCTCGTATGCGACCTGATGCACCTCGAAGGAGCTGAAGAAATCGCACAGTATGAGAGCGATTTCTATGCAGGCATGACTGCTGTTGCAAAAAATCAGTTCGGAAAAGGAACCGTATATTATGTCGGAACCGAACTTTCTGAGAGCGGCCTTGCAAAAGTTCTTGCTATGGCAGCAGACGGCGCAGCCATCCAGCCGGTGATTGGAGAAGCAACAGCACTTGAGATCACAAAACGCCAGGCAGACGGCGAGGATCTGTACTTTATCATCAACTTCAAAGATGAGGAGATTCCGCTTCCGGCAGTCTTCGACGGAAAAGAAGATATCCTGACCGGCGAGAAAGTACAGGGCGGCGAGATGCTGAAGAAATACGATCTGCAGATTGTCAGCGTTCCGAGAGCATAATATAAAACATATTATATAGCAGAAAGATAACAAAAAAGACACAGCAGAAGGCAGAAAGATACTTCCAGCTGTGTCTTTTTGATGCTGTGAATTTATGCGGGTGCTTAGTGGGAAAACGAAGCCCGTGCGACGATGTTCTCCATCTCGCCCCATTTCTCCTCCATATCCGCTACAAGCGCGATCTGTGTCCGCGCCCGTACGAGGTTGTGCTCCGGGTAAGCGGTTTTGAAGTAGGTATCGCCCATCAGGTAATCGGCGAGAAAACGGATGCCGCATTCGAGGGTCATTAATTTTGCACCCATCGGCAGCATTTCGACTTCCGCGCGGGTCAAAGAGCCTGCGCAGCCTGCGAGAAAGCCTTTTGTATAGCTCTCAAAGAGAGGAAGGGAAAGAGACACCTTAGAGACATCCTGTTCGTCCTCAGCGGCCGTATTCGCGCCGAAGCGGATGGAATCGCCGAAGTCAAAGATCGACAGTCCCGGCATGATTGTGTCTAGGTCGATGACGCAGATGCCCTCGCCGGTTTTGTCATCAATCATAATGTTGTTCAGCTTCGTATCGTTGTGCGTTACGCGGAGCGGCAGCTCGCCCGAGGCCTTCATGCGCTCGGCTACGCCGTAATCGTCTGCGTGGTCGAGGAAAAACGCCATCTCATCCGAAACGTTTTTCAGCCGTCCTTTCGGATCCGCCTGTGCCGCCTGTAAAAGCGCCTGGTAGCGGAGCGGTGTGTTGTGGAAATCCGGGATCGTCTCGAAAAGAGAGGCGGACGGAAAATCGGAGAGCATCTGCTGGAAGCGGCCGAAAGCATTACCGGTCTCGTAAAACAGCTTTGGATCTGTCACGGCATCATAGCAGGACGCATTGGAAATAAAGAGAAATGCGCGCCAGAATTCTCCGCGCTCATCGACGAAAAACCAGGCATCGTCTGTCGTCGGAATCAGGTTCAGCGTCTCGCGGAATGGATCTCCTCCTGCGGCTGTGATTTTTTTCCGCAGAAATGATGTTACCTGTGCAATATTCTGCATCAGCTCCGTTGGATTGTGGAAAACGGTGCGGTTCATGCGCTGCAGAATCGATTTGCGGAGGACGCCGTTTTCGGTGGAGCGCACCAGAAACGTATCGTTGATATGGCCGTTCCCGTGCGGCGTCCAGTCTGTAATCGTTCCCGGGAAAGCAAATGCGTGGACAATGGAAGAGAGTTCTTCCTGTGTGTATGTAATCATCATGGGTATAAACTCCTTATTTTAATTAGAAAAACCTGATTAAGTAAAGCACACGCAGGGCGAAAAGTCAAGAAAAGGGCGCGAAACGATTGACAACGAGCGGCATTTCCGACTATAATAGACAGTAATTTAAGAAAAAACAAAACCTAAAATGCAGTGACAGGGAGGAGTACCTGGCGGCGCAAAGCAAAGAGAGGAGATGGCTGGTGAGAATCTCCGTGAGCGTGCCTGCGGAAGTAGCCCTCGAGCAGTGGACTGAACAGAAAAAGCGGACAGCAATGTTTTCCAAGTAGGCTCCAACGTAGTTCCCACGTTACCGGGATGCCGTATCGGATGAAAAAAGTTAAATCCTGTACGGAATGAGCAGAAGCGTATTCTTCTGGAATTCAGGTGGTACCGTGGATGGAAACATTCTCCCTGAACGTAAGGCACAGAAAAGGTGTTTTATGTTCGGGGATTTTTTATGCAGCAAATTTAGAACAGGAGGTTTTCATATGAAACAGATTACAGGAAACAAACTTCTGGTAAAGGCTCTGAAGGAGGAGGGTGTCGAGTATCTCTTCGGTTATCCGGGAGCCTGCACCATTGATATCAGCGATGAGCTTTACAAACAGGATGAAATCAAAATCGTTCTGCCGCGCCACGAGCAGGCGCTGGTGCATGAGGCGGATGCCTATGCGAGAACGACAGGAAAAGTCGGCGTATGCCTCGTTACCAGCGGCCCTGGTGCAACCAACCTGGTCACCGGTCTTGCAACGGCAAACTACGACAGCGTTCCGCTTGTCTGCTTCACCGGACAGGTAGCCCGCCACCTCATCGGAAACGATGCATTCCAGGAGGTTGATATTGTCGGCATCACCCGCAGCATCACGAAATACGGCGTGACGGTAAGAAACCGTGAAGATCTCGGACGCATCATCAAAGAAGCCTTTTACATCGCCCGCACCGGAAAACCGGGCCCGGTGCTCATTGATCTTCCAAAAGATGTCATGGCAGAGCTCGGCAGCGCAGAGTATCCGAAGAACGTCAACATCCGCGGCTACAAACCGAACACCAGCGTACACATCGGCCAGTTAAAACGTGCGCTGAAAATGCTCGCAAAAGCAAAACGCCCGCTGTTTCTTGCCGGAGGCGGCGTCAACATCGCACATGCGCAGGAAGTGTTCCGCGAAGTGGTCGAGAAAACACAGGTGCCGGTTGTCACAACCGTTATGGGACGCGGCGCGATCTCCACGAAACACCCGCTGTTCATCGGAAACCTTGGCATGCACGGCGCGTATGCGGCGAATATGGCAGTCAGCGAGTGCGATCTGCTGTTCTCGATCGGAACACGTTTCAATGACCGTATCACCGGAAAGCTGCATGAATTTGCCCCGCACGCGCAGATTGTCCACATCGACATCGACACAGCTTCGATCTCCCGAAACATCCACGTCGATATTCCGATCGTAGCCGATGCAAAAGAGGCGATCACGAAGATAGCAGAGTACGTAGAGCCATGCTCCACATCGAAATGGCTTGCCCAGATTGATGCCTGGAAGAACGAGCATCCGTTGACGATGCGCCCGAACGGCGTGATGGGACCGCTCGATATTTTCAACGCGATCAACGAGCAGTTTGACGATGCGATTATCGTCACCGACGTCGGACAGCACCAGATGCTGACAAGTCAGTACGTCGACATTACCGAAAACCGCCAGATCATCATGTCCGGCGGCCTTGGAACGATGGGATACGGCCTTCCGGGCGCGATCGGAGCAAAAATCGGCAACCCGGACAAACCGGTCATCGCGATTTCCGGTGACGGCGGTATGCAGATGAATATTCAGGAGCTGGCAACTGCCGTTCTCGAGGAGCTGCCGGTCATCCTGTGTATCTTCAATAATGAATACCTCGGCATGGTACGCCAGTGCAGAAGCTGTTTTACGGCAAACGGTACAGCATGACAAACCTGCGCGCCGGTGCACTTTCCCGCAGAACAGACGGAGAAGAGTACCCGGAATACACGCCGAATTTTATCAAATTGGCTGAGAGTTACGGCGCAAAAGGCATCCGCGTCATGAAGAAAGAGGATATCGCCGCAGCGTTTGAAGAGGCGAAGAAAAACACCAAGACTCCGACGATCATCGAATTTATCATCGATCCGGAGGAGATGGTTTACCCGATGATCAAGCCGGGCGGAACGCTCGAAGATATGATTATGGACTGTTAGGAGGAGAGCGCGATGAATAAGGGAATGAAAAAAAGATGGATTTCACTGTACGTAGAAAACCAGGTTGGTGTCCTTTCCAAGATTTCCGGGCTTTTTTCCGCAAAAAGCTATAACCTGGACAGCCTGACCGTCGGAACGACCGAGGACCCGACCGTATCGCGTATGACGATCGCCACGGTCAGTGACGATGAGACGTTTGAGCAGATCAAAAAACAGCTGAACCGCATGGTCGAGGTCATCAAAGTCATCGACTTCACCGACGTGTTTGTGCGCATGAAAGAGATTCTGTATATCAAGGTATTCAACTGCAGCGCAGCTGACAAAGTCGAGCTGTTCCAGATCGCTGAGACGTTCAAGGCGAAGGTCATCGACTACGGAAAAGACAGCCTGCTGCTCGAGTTTGTCCAGACGGCGACGAAAAACGATGCAGTTGTGAAGCTGATGAAAGAGGAATTCAGCAAGATCGAAGTCGTGCGCGGCGGAAGCGTCGGTATCGAGTCGATCAATGTGATGGAGCGGTAAAAGAGAGGACGTTTTGCGTGAACGAAAAGAGTATTACCACAATTACGTTAAAAAAGATTAATAAGAAAAGTGTGTATCAGTACATCTATGAGCACCGCCAGACGGCGAAGCAGCAGATTGTGCAGGATCTGACGATGGGGCTTTCGATGCACAGCGGAACGCTCGAGCATATCTGCATCGACCCGGAAGGGCCGGAGTGCTACTGCGCTTCTTTTTATTGAAGAGTTTCTGCAGTCGGAATTTTAATTTTTAGTTATAGAATTTCAGGGATAGAAAATCCGGGAACGGAAAGTTTTACATTGCTTTCCATTCTCGGATTTTTTCTGTTTTTTATCAGTGTTCGTTTTTAGATAAACATCGCATAAATCGACGCTCCGACCACAGTCAGAATACCTGCAACTGCAATCGAAAGGCTGCTCATCGCGCCCTCGACATCGCCCATCTCCATGGCCTTCGCCGTACCGATCGCATGGGAGGCCGATCCGATACTGATGCCCTTTGCAATCGGCTCCTCAATGTGAAACAGCTTGCAGAGCGTCTCCGCCAGCATATTTCCCAGCACACCCGTGATGATGATAACGGCAACCGTGATCGTCACCGCACCGCCGAGCTCTTCCGAAACACCCATGCCGATGGCCGTTGTGATGGATTTCGGCAGCAGTGTTACATACATTTTATGATTCAGATTGAAGATCAGCGTCAGCGCGAGAACCACGGTAAGGCTCGTCAGCACGCCGGAGAGAATACCGGCGAGGATGGCTTTGATATTCTTTTTCAATGCTCCATCTGCTCATACAGCGGAATCGCAAGGCAGACCGTTGCAGGAGTCAGCAGATAGCTCAAGTATTTTGCACCGTCATTATAATTCTGATAATCGATATCGAAAACAGCAAGGAATACAATGACGACTGCAATGGAAATCAGCAGCGGATTGAAAATCGGAAGCCCAAATTTTTTCTTTAACAGCATGCCGAGCTCATACGCCAGAAGCTGATGACAACGCCGAAAAATGCAGATTACACAGAGCATATTTGTCATTTTGCGTCCCCTCCTTTGTGTTTCTTTTCCAGCCGGATGACCGCCTGTGTCACGCGTCCGGACACAACCATAACGACGATGGTGCTGACGAGCGTAATCACGAGAACCGGAACGAGAACGGCTTTTAATTCACCCCAGGATTCCATCAGGCCGACGCCCGCCGGAATGAACATGACCGGCATGATCTCAATCATAAACTTGCCTGCGTCCTCGACGGCATCAAGTTTTAATGCCCCCGTCATCAGAAGCGCCAGCATCAGCACAAGGCCGTAGATACTTGCCGGAATCGGAAGCGGCAGCACGGCGTGCAGGATTTCTCCGACGAACGAAACCGCCATAATTACAAGGAACTGTCTTAATAATTTCACTTTTTCTGTTGTCCTTTCTCCCCATAACCCACATAACATCACTCCTTCTCAATGTCACGACCCCGATTATACTACCCGCATAAAAGAATTTCAACCGTAAATGTTACTGCAATTTTGGCGATTTTTGCCAAAAAAGCAAAAAAATGCCCGCCAATCAAACGAAAAAGTGAAATCGGTGGGCATTTTAACATGATTTTTTGAGTTGATCCGATACGGAACTTTTTAAGCATTGCTTTCGGCATTTTTCCGATCCGGCAGAACGAAGATAAAGATCAGCGAACTGACAAGCAGCATGCCCGGATAGAAGAGGTTTGCCATGATTTCAAAGGCGGAGAGCTCATATTCCAGTTCATGCACCGCGGAAATCGCCACGAGCATCTGCGCGCCGTACGGCAGGATGCCCTGTGAGATGCAGGAGAAGGTATCGAGGAGCGATGCCGTTTTCCGTGGGGTGATGCCGTAGTCCTCGGACATCTGCTTTGCGATCGGGTTTGCCATGACGATCGCGACGGTGTTGTTTGCGGTCGCAATGTCGAGCAGCGCGACGAGAATGCCGACACCGAGCTGGCCGCCCTTTTTCCGCGGAAGATTTTGTGAATGGCACGAAGCAGGACAGTAAAGCCGCCGTTTTCCCGGATCAGCGCGCACATCGCAGCGACAAGAATCGCAACCATACATGTCTCAAACATACCCGAAGTGCCGCTTCCCATGCTGGAGAGCATATCCCAGAGCGTCGTCTGTCCCGTACCGAGCATGATAACGGCACCGGAAGCAATACCGATAAGGAGTACGACAAACACCTGAATGCCCGCGATGCCGCCGATCAGCACGAGCAGGTACGGAACCATCTGCAGCAGATGGTATTCGTGGACGATCGGTGTGCCCGGCGCCTGTCGGAAGGAGATTACAAGGATCAGCGCCAGCGCGGCAAGAGCAGCCGGGAGAGCGATCCAGAAGTTTTCGCGGAACTTGTCTTTCATCTCGCAGCCTGTCCGTTGCAGGCGGCGATTGTCGTGTCGGAGATGAAGGAGAGGTTGTCGCCGAACATGGATCCGCCCATGACGGAGGCGACGCAGAGCGCCAGCGAAAAGCCGGAGGTCTCGGCAACAGCAGCGGCGATCGGCACGAGAAGCGTGATCGTTCCGACGGAGGTTCCCATGGCCGTGGAGACGAAGCAGGCAACGACAAAGAGCACAGCGACGGCATACTTTGCCGGAATCCAGGAGAGCATGAAATAGGCAACGCTCTCTGCACTGCTCCTTCCGACAACGCCGACAAACGTGCCTGCGGCGAGGAAGATCAGCAGCATTGTGATGATGTTTTTGTCCCCGATGCCCTGTCCCATGAGGGCGAGCTTTTCTTCAAACGGGACACTGCGTTCTGCAGACAGGCGACGAGGATCGCTGCCAGAAACGCGACGACGATGGGGATGTTGTAGAAGCCCATCGGAATTTTTAAAATATACTCGGAATAAATGCCGAGCCCCAGATAAAACACCAGAAAAACGGCGATCGGGAGCAGGGCGGATGGCTTTCCTTTTTTCATAGAAATAAATACCAGACCTTTCGTGTGATTTTCCTTATTTTTTAATAGGGCGAATAGAATTATTCTATCATCTGGATCAGAAATCGTAAAGTAAAAAAGCAGGAAAAAACACGCCGGACATCTGGTAAATTCCAGAAATCCGGCGTTTTTTATAAGAGGTGCGTTTTGCTGTGCCTGTGCTTTATTATTTTGCGAGGAGCATCATAATCTGATTACTTCTGCTTACGAATTTTGTCATCTCGTCCGGAGAGAGCGGTTTGTGGCTGATCATTGCCAGATCATACAGCTGCTCGCAGAACAGGGATGTGTTGCCGTTCTCGCCATTCTCCAGAATGTACTGAACGAGCGGATGTTTTGCATTCAGGATCAGGGTTTCCTGTCCGCCGAACATGGACGGATCCATGCCGGTCATGCCGTACATCTTCATCATATCCTGCATCCGGCGGCTCTCCTCGGAAAGCGTTACCATGGAGGATACATTTTCGTCTTTCAGGTTCTCAACTTTGACGGTCAGATCTTTCTTGTCGAGGACTTTGCGGAAGAGATCGGTCAGAGTATTTGTAGCGTCGGTCAGATCCTCACCGGACTCGTCTTTCATATCGTTGGTCAGATCTGCATCGATGCGCTGGAAAGTTACATGCTCGTTGTAACGCTCTGCATGGGTGATGAAAGCGGAGTCGATGTTGTGTTTCAGGATGACAGCATCCATGCCCTGACTGCGGAACATGTTGATGTACTGGCTCTGCTGAACTTCGTCGGTGACGTAGTAAACAGTCGTTTTTTCCGGCTCTTTCTTCTCGTCAGCGTTTTCCGTATTTTCGGTATTCTCCGTAGTTTCAGCCTTCTCTTCGGTGTTCTCTGCAGGAGCTTCTTCTTTCTTATTCTCGTTGATGCAGTCCTCAAGAGTCAGATATTTTCCGTCGATGTTCTTGAACAGAATATAGTCCATCATCTTCTTGGAGAATTTCTCGTCCTTGATGCATCCGTATTTGATGAATGGGTTGATATCATCCCAGTATTTCTCGTAATTCTCACGGTCGGTTTTGCACATGCCGGAGAGCTTGTCAGCGAATTTCTTGGAGATGTACTCGGAGATCTTCTTGACAAATCCGTCGTTCTGCAGTGCGCTTCGGGATACGTTCAGCGGCAGATCCGGGCAGTCGATGACGCCTTTTAAGAGCATCAGGTATTCCGGAATGACTTCTTTGATGTTGTCGGCAATAAATACCTGGTTGTTGTACAGCTTGATGGTTCCCTCGATGGAATCGTACTCGGTGTTGATACGCGGGAAGTAGAGGATACCTTTGAGGTTGAACGGATAGTCCATGTTCAGGTGGATCCAGAACAGCGGCTCGCGGTAGTCGTTGAAGACTTTGCGGTAGAATTCTTTATAATCCTCATCGCTGCACTCGTTTGGATGTTTGGTCCACAGCGGTGGATATCACTGATGGAAACCGGGCGTTTGTTGATTTTTACTTTCTCTTTGGCCGGGGAAACTTCAACCTGCTCTTTCGTTCCGTCTTCTTTTTCTTTCTCTTCGTATTTTGCGTCCTCGTGGATGTGCTCTACGACAACGTCGTCGTCTTTTAATTCGCTTTCATCGATGGTCTCGTATTCCTGCGGCGCATTTGCTTTGGACAGGAAAATTTCAACCGGCATGAAGGAGCAGTATTTTTCCAGAACTTCGCGGACACGGTATTCGTTTGCGAATTCCAGGCAGTCCTCGTTCAGGAACAGAGTGATTTCGGTACCAACAGTTGTCTTGCTGCCCTCGGACATATCGTACTCGGTGCTTCCGTCACAGGTCCAGTGTACCGGGGTGGATCCTTCTTTATAGGAAAGAGAATCGATGTGAACTTCATCTGCTACCATGAAAGCAGAGTAGAAACCAAGACCGAAGTGGCCGATCATCTGATCTGAATTCGTTTTGTCTTTGTATTTCTCCAGGAATTCGGTAGCGCCGGAGAAGGCGATCTGGGTAATATATTCTTCGACTTCGTCTGCGGTCATACCGATACCGTTATCGATGAATTTTAAGGTTTTCTCATCCGGGTTTACAATCACCTGAATGGCTGCTTTGTAGTCATCCGGCAGAGTATATTCGCCCATGCCGTCGAGTTTTTTTAGTTTGGTGATGGCATCGCAGCCGTTGGAAACGAGCTCACGGACAAAGATATCGTGGTCGGAATACATCCATTTTTTGATAATCGGGAAAATATTGTCGCTGTTGATTGAAAGATTTCCATGTTTCGCACTCATGAGAAACACACTCCTTTTCTTATAAAAATATTTTGATCCAGCAAAGCGGGAATATCATGCTTTTTTAGATGTCTGCAGCTTTTTTACTGCTCTGATAGTTATAGTAATACTGGCACAGGGAAAAGTCAAGGGAAAATTAGCACTCGAGAAAAAAGAGTGCTAACAGAACGACGGAAAGTATTGAATTTACTGGTATTACGGTACTTTCTAAACTTTTTGTAAAGTCTGATCAGAAGGGCTGCGCAGTTGTTTCTGGAGAATGGATATGCTACAATGAAAAAGCATAGAAGCGTTTCGAACAGAAAGATTCCGAGGGTACATAAAAGAAAAATGGAGGAAATACATGACAAATGCGACAAAGGCGGCGCTGGAAGCGTCATTAAAAAAGCTGCTTTTGAAAAAGCCGCTGGACAAAATTACGATCAACGATCTGACGACAGACTGCGGCATCAGCCGGATGGCGTTTTATTATCATTTTAAGGATATCTACGATCTTGTCGAATGGTCGTGCCTGGAGGATGCGACGCAGGCGCTGCAGGGGAAGAAAACGTATGAGACATGGCAGGAAGGCCTGCAGCAGATTTTTGAGGCAGTGCTCGAGAATAAACCATTTATTATGAATGTCTATCACTCTGTAAGCCGGGAGCAGATCGAAACATATCTCTTTCATCTGACGCACGATCTGCTGTACGGTGTCGTACAGGAAAAAGCAAAGGGAACCGGCATCTCCGAGGCGGATCAGAGTTTTATCGCAGATTTCTATAAGTATAGCTTTACCGGTGTCATGCTCGACTGGATCAAAGACGGAATGAAAGGGGATTACCATATGATTGCGGAAAAAATGCACCGCACGATGGAAGGAAATGTCGTCAATTCCATCCGAAATTTTGAAAAAAGAAATAAAATATAGTTACACTTTACAAAACAGGGCGGATGATAAAAATTTAATCATCGCCTGTTTTGTAAATGGAAAAGCGGGGAAAAATGAAGTAAGATTCAAATTGTCAACAGACAATGGCAACACAAATAGAAACTTGTAAAACAAAGAAAGCAGCATAACCTATATGAACCGGAAATTCGAAAAAACATTCCGGCAGTCGTATTTAGAAAAGAAAGGATGAACGTCTATGTCAAAAAAAGGATTAAAATTCGGAATCGCATCAGCAGCAGTCATCGGAGCTGGAGCAGCAGTGCTGCAGGCAAAAAACAAGAGTGAAGCAAAAAAAGCAGCGGAGAAAACCACTGTAACATCAGAACCAAAGAATGATTACCGCAACACCGAGCGCGGAAAAGATAAGAAAAACAGCAAAGGCATTTATTACACCAACGGAAACTACGAAGCCTTCGCAAGACCGGAAAAACCGGAAGGCGTCGATGAGAAGAGCGCATACCTCGTAGGAAGCGGCCTCGCAGCCCTCGCAGCAGCGTGCTTCCTCGTAAGAGATGGCCAGATGAAAGGCGATCACATCCACATTCTGGAAGCCATGGACATCGCCGGCGGTGCCTGCGACGGTATCTACGATCCGACCCGCGGCTACATCATGAGAGGCGGCCGTGAGATGGAAAACCACTTCGAGTGCCTGTGGGATCTGTTCCACAGCATCCCGTCAATTGAGACACCTGGTGTATCCGTTCTTGATGAGTATTACTGGCTGAACAAAAAAGACCCGAACTACTCCCTGTGCCGTGCAACGAAGAACCGCGGCGAGGATGCCCATACCGACGGCAAGTTCAACCTGAGCCAGAAAGGCTGCATGGAGATCATGAAACTCTTCATGACAAGAGACGAGGATCTGTACGACAAGACGATCGAGGATGTTTTCGATGATGAAGTCTTCAATTCCACCTTCTGGCTGTACTGGAGAACGATGTTCGCATTCGAAAACTGGCACAGTGCACTGGAGATGAAGCTGTACTTCCAGCGGTTCATTCACCACATCGGCGGACTGCCGGACTTCTCCGCACTGAAATTCACGAAGTACAACCAGTATGAATCCCTGATTCTTCCGATGAAGAAATACCTCGAGGATGCCGGCGTAGACTTCCAGTTCAATACCGAAGTAACCAACGTTATTTTTGAAATCAACGATGGAAAGAAAGTAGCAAAAGCCATCGAGTGCAAAGTAAACGGCGTCGAGAAAGGCATTGTTCTCACCGAGAATGACCTCGTCTTCGTTACCAACGGAAGCTGCACCGAAGGCACGATCTACGGCGATCAGAACCATGCACCGAACGGTGATGCAGAGGTCCGCACGAGCGGCTGCTGGAGCCTGTGGAAAAACATTGCAAAACAGGATCCGTCCTTTGGACATCCGGAGAAATTCTGTTCCGATATTGCAAAGACAAACTGGGAATCCGCAACAATTACCACTCTCGACAATAAGATCATTCCGTATATCACCAATATCTGCAAACGTGATCCGAGAACCGGAAAGGTTGTTACCGGCGGTATCGTAAGCTGCCAGGATTCCAAGTGGCTTTTAAGCTGGACCATCAACCGTCAGGGACAGTTCAAAGAGCAGGATAAAGATAAGGTATGCGTATGGGTTTACAGCCTGTTCACCGATGTACCTGGCGACTATGTGAAGAAACCGATGAAAGAGTGCACTGGTAAAGAGATCACCGAAGAGTGGCTGTACCACCTCGGCGTGCCGGTTGACCAGATTCCGGAGCTGGCAGAGAACAGCGCTGTCTGCGTACCGACCATGATGCCGTACATCACCGCATTCTTTATGCCAAGAAGAAAGGGCGACCGCCCGGATGTCATCCCGGATGGCTGCGTCAACTTCGCATTCCTCGGACAGTTCGCTGAGACACCAAGAGATACCATCTTCACGACAGAGTATTCCGTTCGTACCGCAATGGAAGCTGTTTACGGACTCCTCGGCGTAGACCGCGGCGTGCCGGAAGTATGGGGCAGCGTTTACGATATCCGCGACCTGCTGGACAGCTCCGTGAAACTGATGGATGGAAATCCCCGCTGGAAATCGAGCTTCCTGGACCGCTCAACCTGCTGAAAAAACCTCTGCTGAAACTGGTAGATGGAAATGTAGTTGGAGATCTCTTAAAAGAGCATGGAATTATCAAAGAGGATATGGTGAAATAAGAAATAGAAAATAAGTAAGAAATGCAATAAGACCTGCGCTTTCAAACGGCGCAGGTCTTATTGCGTTGCTATGTATGTTCTCAAACAATTAAGCAGATTTCTTCGTGAAAAACAGCGCGGCACAGACGGCGGCGATGCCTCCAGCGAGCTTTGCAACGAGAAGCGGCACGACAAAATCAGGATCGGTGCCGAACGTAAATCCCATATGTGCGGCGATGGTCGATGCGGCGGAGACGAGGAAAGTTGCGTTTACAATCTTTCCGCGCTCGTCCATTTTTTCCATCATTGTGATCGCCGGAACAGGGCTGACAATGCCCATCAGAAGGCCGGCGGCACTGCTGTCGTTCATGCCGGTTTTTCTTCCAATAAAAGAGAGCGGCTTTTTGAGCACCCGCTGTAAAAGCTCCGCCGTCGGAAGGCTGCCGAGCAGTACAATGCCGATGGACGAGACGACCGCCATCGCGTCCTCCAGCGGCGCAAGGTCCGGGAGCAGCGAAAAGCCGGTCATATAGCAGAACGCGCCCGCGATGAGGCCGATCGTCGTCAGAAGCCGGATCACATCTGCAAATACCGTGAACGCGCGCACGGTCTGCTCCGGAAAACGCCAGATGCCGAACATCAGCAGAAAGCAGAAGAGGAGCACCGGGAGCGACTGAAGTACGATCTGCAGAAAAGAGAGTCCTGAGAGCAGTCCGCCGACGATCATCGTGACGGGAAGCGTGCCCGTGCCGATCAGCATGCCGCGGGAGAAAAAGAGGCGGTCGCCGCTTTTCAGCATTCCCATGCCGACCGGAATCGTAAAGGTGATGGTACAGCCAAGCGTCGCCGCAATCACAAGTCCTGCGTAGCGCACCATCTCCTGCGATGCCGAAAGCTCTCCGGCGAGCTGGTAGCCGCCCATGTCAATGGCGAGAATGCCGGCGAGAAGTCCCGCATCCAGCCCCAAAAAGTTCCAGATGGGAACGAGGGCGAAACGGAGAAAGCGGGAGAGCAGCGGGGTGAGGCAGATGATGCCCGACATGGAAAGTGCCGTCGGTCCAAGCAGCGTAAAGCCCTCCTCAAACCGTTTTCCAAGTCCGAAGCGATTGCCAGCGATCCGGTCGACACCGCCGAGTACCGCGCCGACTGCATGATCCACATAATAATCTGATTCATAAAAAGAGAACCTTTCTAAATAAGTATTTTGTCTTTATATCTGTTCTTCAAATGCAATTTCATTTTTCAGCAGAAACTGGCGGACTTCCTCATCGAAGACGCGGTCGAGCGACTTGTCCATCGTAAAGATTTTGAGGGAAGTTCCGGTGGTAAGTAAGAGTTTTCCGTCCTTATACTGAAAATTCAGAAAGCATCCAAACACGTTCTCTATTTCCAGCGGCAGCGCATGGTCCGCGATCATTTTTTCGCACGCCGCCTGCGGAAGCTGAAACACAAATTTGAACTGCAGGGGTGTCCGTTTTCCTTTGATGACGGAATAGCAGAACGATTTCACATCTTTCCAGAGAAGCCGCGTCCGCCCTTTTTCTTTTAAGAGCTGCGCGTCATCGGGATCGAAAAAGTCCGTGTGAAGACTGCCGTCGATGGAGAACGTCGTAAACGTTGTGATCGACGCCTCGGAGACGGGAAAGCGGTCAAATGTCTCGAGACGGAGCAGAGTGTTCATAAAATTCTTTAACTGTGTAATCTGCAGGATAATCATCCGTAGTTAAAACCAGCCTTTCTTTTTAAAATACCAAATTTCAACAGCAACAATGAGAATACAGACGCCGATCAGGATGAAGTACGCATACGGGGCAGAAAGCTCAGGCATATGCGTAAAATTCATGCCGTACCAGCCGGCGATCAGGGAAAGCGGGAAAAAGATCGTCGAGACGACCGTCAGAATCCGCATCGTATCGTTCTGACGCAGGTCGATCTGCGCCTGCTGCATCTCGCGGATCTGCAGGGCGTACTCCCGCAGCATCTGGGTGTGGTCGTACAAACGGTCCACGCGGTTTCCAAGGCGCGAAAACTGACGGGCGCATTCCTGGGGAAGAAGTGATTTTCGTCCTCGGAGAGTATTTCGCACATGTCGAGAAGCTGCTGGTAATAGGCATGGAACACGAGCAGCTCCCGACGGATCGTGATCAGGGTCCGCTGCAGCTCTTTTGGCAGAGTGTCGAGAAGAGACTCCTCGATTGTCGCGAGGCGCTTCTCAAAATTCTGCAGATAGAGCATATCCTCCTGGATCAGCGATTCCAGAAACGAGAAAAACAGGTGGAAGACATCGGAAGTATCGAGCGGTTCTTCCGGGAAGAGGAGGCTCTGCAAAGCCGGAAGTGTCTGTTCGTCGGCTGCCAGAATAAGCCTGCCCCCGGTCGAGATAAAACGCAAGCGAGAATGCAAGGTGAAGCGGATGCGTCTTGTCCGGGACGGCAAGCGATCCGACCAGGCAGTCAGGCAGCAGCTCTGCGCGGCAGTATTCGATGCGCTCCGGCTGCAGACTGCGCCGGAAAAGAGAAAATCCGGGCAGCGCCGCGCAGGCTTTGGAAGCTTCCGAAAACGAAAGCAGGGAAAGCCGGACCGAATCCGAAAAAGTCCATTCCATACGTACCACCTCCTGAAAATAAGCAATGGAAAAATATCCATAAACAAAAAAGCCGTATGACCGTAGTATACCGCAAAAAGGGGAGTGCGACAAGAAAAGGAAAAAACTTTTAACGGAAAAACTTTTATTGGGAAAAAACTTTTTGCAATGGAGCACTAAGTGTGTTATGATAAAATGTAGTTATCAAAACTACATGACAAAATATCAAAAAATTCACTGTGTCGAATTCGTCCCTAGTTCAGGAAGGTTTGAAAAAGAGCGGTGATTGGAAATACGAAACGTCCGCAGTGAGAAAAAGCGGAATCAAGTTTGGAGGGACAAAATATATGAGTTTTCACATTGTTGCAGACAGCTGCTGTGAACTGACAGCAGATATGAAAAAAAGAGGAAATATTGAAATTGCACCGCTGACACTGGAAGTCGGCGGCGAATCCATTCTGGATGACGAAACATTTGATCAGAAGTCATTCCTAAGAAAAGTGGCGGAGTGCCCGGAATGCCCAAAATCCGCATGCCCGTCTCCGGAGTATTTCCGCACGGCATTTCTGAACGGGGCAAAGCACTGCTATGCGGTAACGCTTTCCGCACAGCTCAGCGGATCTTATAACAGTGCAGTGCTTGGAGCAACCTGGCACAGGAAGAAGATGAGGATCTGAAAATTCATGTGTTTAATTCCAGAAGTGCATCCATCGGTGAGACACTGATTGTGAAAAAAATCGTGGAGTGTGAAGAAGCCGGTATGAGCTTTGAACGTGTAGTTGAGACAGTAGAACTCTACATCAGCACACAGCATACCTATTTTGTGCTGGAAAATCTCGAAACGTTGCGGAAAAACGGGCGCCTTTCCAAAACAAAAGCACTTGTTGCATCCGCGCTTAAGATCAAACCGGTTATGGGAGCCACATCGGAGGGCGATATCGTACAGCTCGATCAGGCGCGCGGCATCAACAAAGCACTGATGAAAATGGTCGATGCCATTGTAAATGACGCACAGCATGTAGAAAACAAAACGCTTGCCATCTCTCATTGCAACTGCCCGGAGCGCGCCGAGATGGTAAAAGAAGCCCTTCTGGAGCGCCTTGCGGTACAGGATGTCTTCGTACTCGATACCCAGGGCGTCAGCAGTATGTATGCAAATGACGGCGGAATTATCATTGCATTATAACTTTTCTCTTCCCTTTTTGTTGAAAATGTAGTATAATTTTCAACATGTTTGAAAGTGCCGCCGAGCACTTTTTAGAAATCAAAGGAGAAGTAGAACCATGAGTCAGGAAAAAGTTGACCGCTATAAAAAGGAAAAAGCGAACCGTGAGAAAATCATGAGACGTGAAAGATGGATCACGAGACTGGAAGTTACCGCTTTCGTCGTTGTTCTGGCTACCCTGATCGGCTGGTTCTCCGTTGCTGTTTACCAGAACTCGGTAGCAGAGAAAAAGGCGAACCGCACGACAGAAACCACAACGATGAACGTGACGGATATTCAGAATTATCTGAGCGAGACCAACACATCCAGCGACAGCAGTGCAGATGACACCAGCGACAGCTCTGATGCTTCCGATACATCTTCGGACAGCACAGCAGATACGGCAAGTGACAGCACAGCAGATTCCATCAGCGAAAGTACAGCGGAATAAGCAGAATTGTTAAAGAAAGTAAAAGCGCTTACCACAGACGGGAAAATCCCGGAGTGATAAGCGCTTTTGTTATAGAGATTTATAGCAATCCCCGAAAATAATGCAAAAAATTCAGCACCGCAGAGCGTGAATTACTGCGTCACAGATTTTCGTCGTACCCCGGTACGCCTTCAAATCTGTTCCTTGCAATTCGCGCTCTGCAGCACTGCCTTTTTTGCATTATTTTCGGGTCTTGCTATAGAAAAAACTATGAGAAACACGCTCCGCGAGTTTCTCAAGTTATCGCGGCAGTCGCCAAGGTCTCGTGCAGGCACGGACTTTGGCTCGTTGCCCGCGTAAATTAAAAACCGGAGGACATACATCCCCCGGCCTTTCGCTTATGGTTAATTAGCATTTAACAACGTTGGAAGCCTGCATTCCGCGAGCACCCTCGGTAAGATCGTAAGTAACCGCCTGACCTTCGTCAAGAGTTTTGAATCCTTCACCCTGGATAGCGGAGAAATGTACGAATACATCGTTTCCGTCTTCGCCTGTGATGAAGCCATAGCCCTTCTCTGCGTTAAACCATTTCACTGTTCCCTTGTTCATTGTGAGTTACCTCCATAAAATTAAAAAATAAGCATGATGTGGGAATGCATATGTTCCCCCATAAGCGAGTGAACTTTTGATAAAAAAATTCACTAGCTATTACAGATTATATTGAAGGTGAATGCTAATATAATCTCTAATAGCTAGTGACCACGTATTACATCTCAACATCTTCTCGATTGAGACCATTATAATCTTGCAAATCAAAAAAGTCAAGAAAAAACTCTTTATTTCAGGAAAGATTTCGTGTATTATAAAAAGGAATAAATGGTCGGACGACGGCCAGAAGAAAAGAAAGGATCAGAGAACGTAAGATGAGTATCTTAATCAAAAATGGACAGGTCATCGACCCGGCCACCCAAAAAGACGAAATCAGTGATGTTCTGATCGAAAACGGCGTTATTACACGGGTTGAAAAAGGAATCCGCGTAAAAGATGCGCAGGTAATAGATGCAAAAGGCTGCTATGTAATGCCTGGCATCATCGATATGCATGTACATCTCCGCGACCCGGGGCAGACATATAAAGAAGATATTGAAAGCGGTTCGAAAGCAGCAGCAAAAGGAGGCGTGACAACGCTGGTAGCGATGCCGAATACAAAACCGGTCATCGACAGCCCGGACCGCGTCAACTATGTAACGATCAAAGCAGACCGTTTTTCTCCGATTAATGTACTGCAGGCAGGCGCCATCACAGTAGGACAGAAGGGTGAAGAGCTCGCCGATATCGAGGGCATGGTAAAAGCCGGCATCCCGGCGATCAGCGAGGACGGAAAATCCGTTATGAACGCGCTGCTCTACAAAGAGGCCATGGAGATTGCCGCAGAGAAAAACATTCCGGTGCTGGCTCACTGCGAGGACAAGAACCTCGTAAACGGCGGCTGCATGAATGAGGATGCAAACTCGAGAGAGTGGCATCTGCCGGGCATCACAAACTCCGTAGAGAACACGATTGTTGCAAGAGATATCGTACTTGCCGCAGAGACAGGTGCACACCTGCATCTGTGTCACTGCTCGACCAAAGAGAGCGTGGATATGGTGCGTGAGGCGAGAAAGGCCGGCGTTTCGATTTCCGCCGAGGTCTGCCCGCATCACTTTACCCTCTGCAGCGACGACATCGTAAAGGGCGACACCAACTACAAGATGAATCCGCCGCTCCGTACGAAAGAGGATCTCGAGGCACTGCGCCAGGGTCTGAAAGACGATGTCTTCGATGTCATCAGCACCGATCATGCACCGCATGCGCTGACCGAGAAACAGGAGTCCTTCAAGAAAGCTCCGTTCGGCATCGTCGGACTGGAGACGAGCGTGGCTCTTACCATCACCGAACTTGTGGATACCGAGATCATCACCCCGATGCAGATGGCGGAGAAGATGAGCTACAATCCGGCAAAAATCCTGCACCTGGACAAGAAAGGTTCTCTTGCACCTGGCATGGACGCCGATGTGGTTGTCATCGATCCGGAAGCAGAGTATGTGATCGATCCGAAGGAGTTTGTTTCCAAGGGCAAAAACACTCCGTTCGGCGGCAAGAAAGTCAAAGGAAAAGTTATGGCTACCGTATGCGGCGGCAAGATTGTATACGAAGCTGAGTAATTTCTATAAGAAAAGAAAGAAGAGGGAGAGTAAGCAGATGATTAACAAACTGATTGCAAACATTAAAAAAACAAATGCACCGATCGTCGTAGGTCTGGACCCGATGCTGAACTATGTGCCGGAGCACGTACAGAAAAAGGCATTTGCCGAGTACGGAGAGACACTTGAAGGAGCTGCAGAGGCCGTTTGGCAGTTCAATAAAGCGATTGTCGACGCAACATACGATCTGATTCCGGCTGTAAAACCGCAGGTTGCCATGTATGAGCAGTTCGGCGTTCCGGGAATGGCAGCATATGAGAAGACCGTTTCCTACTGCCAGGAAAAGGGTCTCGTTGTCATCGGCGATATCAAACGAGGTGATATCGGTTCTACTTCTGAGGCGTATGCAGTCGGCCACCTCGGTCACGTGCAGGTGGGAAGCAAATCCTACGCCGGATTCCATGAGGATTTTGCAACTGTCAATCCGTATCTTGGATCTGACGGCGTAAAACCGTTCATCAAGGTCTGCAAAGAGGAGAAAAAAGGTATCTTTGTTCTGGTAAAAACCTCGAACCCGTCCAGCGGCGAGTTCCAGGACCGCATCATCGACGGACGTCCGTTGTATGAGTGGGTCGGTGAGCAGGTTGCCGCGTGGGGCGAGGAACACATGGGCGATGATTACAGCTATGTGGGAGCTGTTGTCGGCGCTACGTACCGGAGATGGGCAAGGTGCTGCGTAAGGTAATGCCGAAATCCTACATCCTGGTACCGGGCTACGGTGCACAGGGCGGAAAAGGAAAAGACCTCGTTCACTTCTTCAATGAGGACGGACTGGGTGCAATCGTAAACTCTTCGAGAGGTATTATCGCTGCTTACAAACAGGAAAAATATGCCGAGTTTGGCACTGAGAACTTTGCGGATGCTTCGAGAGCAGCTGTAAAGGATATGGTTGAGGATATCAGCGGGGCGCTTGCTGCTGCAAAATAAGAATACAGGGTGAAAAGCTCAGAAGGTCTGCCGGGTAGATGTTATGTCCGCCGGAGGATATTTTGGGCTTTTCGCCGATTCAAGAAAATAAAAGGAGTGTTCAGCTTATGAAAATCAAGGAATGCTGTACTGTGGAAAGTCAGGAGTGCATTGCAAAAGGAATTTACAGCATGTGGATTTCCACGAAAGTGATTGCGAAAGAGGCGAAGGCCGGCCAGTTTATTTCTCTGTTTTCGAAGGACGGCAGCCGTCTTCTGCCGCGTCCGATTTCTCTTTGTGAGATCGACCGAGAGGGAGGAAGACTTCGGATTGTCTACCGTGTGGCAGGTGCAGGAACGGAGGAGTTTTCGCATCTGAAAGCGGGGGATGAGGTTGATATTTTAGGGCCGCTTGGAAATGGATTCCCGATCGAGGAAGGTAAGGGAAAACGTGTGATGCTGATGGGCGGCGGTATCGGTGTTCCGCCGATGCTGCAGACGGCGAAGGATCTTGGAACGGACACGATCATCTGCTGTGGTTACCGCGATGAGTTGTTCTTAAATGAGGAGTTTGCTGCGGCAGGCGATCTTCATATTGCAACGGAGGACGGAAGTGCCGGTGTGAAGGGCAATGTGATGGATGCGGTGCGCGAGGATCATCTGGAAGCAGATGTAATTTTTGCCTGCGGTCCGGCTCCGATGCTGCGTGCGATTAAGGCGTACGGTCTGGAAAAGGGAATTCCATGCTGGATTTCGATGGAAGAGAAGATGGCGTGCGGCGTTGGCGCATGTCTTGCGTGTGTCTGCCAGTCGACTGAGGTGGATGGTCATTCACATGTGCACAACAAGCGGATCTGCAAGGACGGACCGGTCTTTTTAAGTACGGAAATTGAGCTGTAAGTGACGCGAGGAGGAGAAAAATCGATGAAGACAAGTGTGAATCTGGCGGGTGTGGAACTGAAGAATCCGGTTATGACGGCATCTGGTACGTTTGGCTCCGGCGCGGAGTACAGTGAGTTTGTGGATTTGAAGGAGCTTGGCGCGGTTGTGACGAAGGGTGTTGCGAATGTGCCGTGGCCGGGGAATCCGACGCCGCGTATTGCGGAGGTTTACGGCGGAATGCTGAATGCGATCGGGCTGCAGAATCCTGGTATTGATGTGTTCTGTGAGAGGGATATTCCGTTTTTGAAACAGTTTGACACGAAGATTGTGGTGAATGTGTGTGGACGGACGACGGAGGATTACTGTGAGGTTGTGGAGCGATTGACTTCGGAGCCGGTGGATCTGCTGGAGATTAATATTTCGTGCCCGAATGTGAAGGAGGGCGGTATTGCGTTTGGACAGGATCCGAAGGCGGTGGAGGCGATCACCAGAGAAGTTAAAAAATATGCGAAGCAGCCGATTATTATGAAATTGAGCCCGAATGTGACGGATATTACGGAGATGGCGCGGGCTGCGGAAGCCGGCGGGGCGGATGTGCTGTCGCTGATCAATACGCTTACTGGGATGAAGATTGATATTGAACGGCAGAAGTTTGCGATTGCGAATAAGACTGGCGGTATGTCGGGGCCGGCGGTGAAGCCGATTGCGGTGCGGATGGTGTATCAGGTGGCGCAGGCAGTGAAAGTGCCGATTATTGGTATGGGCGGTATTGCGTCGGCGGAGGATGCGCTGGAGTTTATTCTGGCGGGGGCTACGGCGGTTTCGATTGGGACGGCGAATTTCTTTAATCCGTATGCGACTGTTGAAACGGTTCGCGGTATCGAAGAGTATATGAGAAGGCATAAGGTTGACGATATTAATTCGCTGATCGGGGCGGTGAGATAAGACGGACGGCCTCGAGCGGCTTCGCATCTGCGGTGCGGCGGGCGAGAAAAAGAGGGCGGAACTGTGGCTCAGAATGGGCACAGTTCCGCCCTCTTTTTCTATGCCCGCCACACCGCAGGCGCAAATTCCAGTGAGATCTGGTTGTGTGGAGCTGAAACGAAGTAGGTCTGGATCCGCCGGGGGCGGATCGGCGTGAGAGTGTTGTGGTGGGTGCATAGTATATAGAAAATGGAAGGTGGTATGTGAGATGAAGTATGGGATCATTAAAGTGAAGCGGGCGTTTTTGTATGAGGAGAATGGGGTGGATGTGGTGGATGAGGTGTTTTTTGGATGGAGCGTGATGTGGGAAGATGAGGGGGAGTGGATTGAGGTTTGGACGCATTATGGGTATCGGGGGTGGATGGAGAGGAATTTGATTGAAGAGAAAAGCCGGGAGTGGATGGAGGAGAGGGAAAAGGCAGGGAATACGTATGTGGTGACACGCGGGTTTGCGGATGTGATGAGGGGAGCGCGGGTGCAGTCGCGGATGTTGGAGACGCTGGGACGGGGGTGTTTTGTGGAGAAAATGGAGGAGACGGAGAATGGGTATTGCAGGGTGAAACTGGCGAATGGGATCAGTGGGTTTGTGCCGGAGGTGGCATTAAGAAAAAGACTGGATTCGGATCGGTTTTTGTGGGGAAAATCGGAAGAGAGGTTTTTTGTGGAGCAGGGGATTCCGGAGGGGTGGTCGGAAGAGAAGTTTCGGAGGAAGGTTGTGGAGTGTGCGAAGGGGTATCTTGGATGCCAGTACCGGTGGGGCGGGAAGGCGGCGGATGGGATTGACTGTTCGGGTGTGGTGTTTATGGTGTATTTGATGAATGGGGTTTTGATTGGCGGGATGCGGATATCAGGGAAGGGTATCCGATGAAAGCGATCTGGAGAGAAGGGGAGGAGATGTGTCTGGTGGAGGAACGGGCGAAGGCCGGGGATCTGCTGTTCTGGAGGGGGCATGTGGGGATGTATCTGGGGGACGGCAGGTATCTGCACTGTACGGGGCATGAGAGGGTGTTTGGGTGCAGGGTGAATAGTCTGCGGAGAGGGGATGAGGATTTTCGGGAGGATCTGGCGGAGGCGTTGAAAGTGGTTGGGAGTGTTTTTCGTGAAATATCTGGAAGCGGAAAGCTGGAGGAAAAGAGCGATGTACCGTGAAAAACAGGCATCGCGGGCGGCACGGGAGTAAATAAGACATATATAATTGACATCAGGAAATATCATTTTTGTATTGGAAATCCCTGAAAAAGTTTGTTATAATAATAACAAAGTCGAAAACAAAAGACAAAAGGCGGCTCAAACAGAGAGTAGGAAAAACAGAAATTCTGCTGATCTGATCTGCCGGAGCTGTCCATCAGAAGCAAAACAAGAAAGGGGTTCTGAACAATGGCAAGATTTACATTACCAAGAGATTTATACCACGGAAAGGGTGCTTTAGAGGCACTGAAAACATTCGAAGGAAAACGTGCAATCGTCTGTGTAGGCGCGGCTCCATGAAACGTTTCGGTTTCCTGGATCGCGCAGTAGACTACCTGAAAGAAGCCGGCATGGAAGTACAGCTTTTTGAGGGAATCGAGTCTGATCCGTCAGTCGAGACTGTTATGCGCGGAGCAAAAGCGATGGAAGAGTTCCAGCCGGACTGGATCGTAGCAATGGGCGGCGGATCTCCGATCGACGCAGCAAAAGCAATGTGGATCAAATACGAGTATCCAGACATCACCTTCGAAGAAATGTGCAAGGTATTCGGAATGCCGAAACTCCGCAGAAAAGCTCATTTCTGTGCAATTTCTTCTACATCCGGAACAGCAACCGAGGTAACCGCGTTCGCAGTTATCACAGACTATGAAAAAGGTATCAAATACCCGCTGGCAGACTTCGAAATCACGCCGGACGTTGCAATCGTAGATCCGGATCTGGCAGAGACGATGCCGCAAAAGTTAGTTGCTCACACCGGTATGGACGCTATGACCCATGCAATCGAGGCATACGTTTCCACCGCGAACTGTGACTTCACCGATCCGCTGGCACTGTATGCAATCAAGATGATTCAGGCAGACCTGGTAGATTCCTACAACGGAGATATGGCAAAACGTGACAGCATGCACAACGCACAGTGCCTCGCTGGTATGGCATTCTCCAATGCACTTCTTGGTATTGTTCACTCCATGGCACATAAAACAGGCGCAGCATTCGCTGATTACGGCGCTCACCTGATCCACGGCGCAGCAAACGCTATGTACCTGCCGAAGGTTATCGCGTTCAACGCAAAAGACGAGACTGCAGCAAAACGTTATGCAGTGATCGCTGACGAGATGAAACTTGGCGGCGAGACAACGGAAGAGAAAGTAAAACTCCTCATTGACTATCTGCGCGGCATGAACGACAAACTGAACATTCCGCACTGCATCAAGAACTACGGAAAAGACAGCTATCCGACCGAGCAGGGCTTCGTTCCGGAAGACGTATTCCTGGAGAGACTGCACGACATCGCTGTAAATGCCATCGCCGATGCCTGCACCGGATCCAACCCGAGACAGCCATCTGTTGAAGAGATGGAAAAACTGCTGAAATGCTGCTACTATGATACAGAAGTAGATTTCTAAAAAGAAAACATATCAAAATCCCTCCGTTCTCTGGGCGGAGGGATTTTTTGCGTCAGAGAATGAAATTTATTTGTGTGGATTTTATGTTTTTTATGCGAAATCCTGTGTCTGGACTGGAAAAACAGAGGCGTTTATGGTAGTATAGAAAAGAATAGAAGTAAAAACGGGCGGCATTACGAAAAAAGATGCCTTCCCCTGAAAATATGGAGGAAAAAAGATGGAACAGTACAAGCAGGAGTTTATCGAGTTCATGGTCGAGAGCCAGGTATTAAAATTTGGAGAGTTTACTCTGAAAAGCGGAAGAAAATCCCCGTTCTTCATGAATGCGGGCGCTTACGTAACCGGAAGCCAGTTAAAACGTCTCGGCGAGTATTATGCAAAAGCAATCCATGACAATTATGGACTGGATTTCGACGTTCTGTTTGGACCGGCCTACAAAGGAATCCCGCTCAGCGTTGTAACCGCCATTGCGATTCATGATCTCTACGGTGTGGAAGTACGTTACTGCTCCAACCGGAAAGAAGCAAAAGACCACGGCGGAGATGCAGGACTGCTGCTTGGAAGCAAAATTAAAGACGGCGACCGCGTTGTCATCATCGAGGATGTTACCACCTCCGGAAAATCCATCGAGGAGACGTTCCCGATCATCCAGGCACAGGGCAATGTGGAGATCAAAGGTCTGATGGTATCCTTAAACCGTATGGAGCGCGGAAAAGGCGACAAGAGCGCACTTGAGGAAATCCAGGAAACCTATGGCTTCCCGGCAAATGCCATTGTAACCATGGAGGACGTTATCACGTATCTGTACAACCGTCCATGCCAGGGCAAAATTCAGATCGATGACAAGATGAAGGCTGCCATTGATGCATATTATGAGGAGTACGGCGTGAAATAAGATGCGGTACACCGGAAAGGGAGTTTTGCGCTATGAATGAAAAGATTTATAAAACCATGGGACGTGTCGGCGGCGGAAATATCGCTATGGGCGCCGTACTGGTTGTTGTTGGCGTGGCAACCGGTGTTCTGATGATCGTAAGCGGGGCAGGCCTGCTGAAACGACGCGGGGAAATCATGTTCTAAAAGCGCCTTTTAAAAAGAAAAAATGCCGGGATATTTCGGAAGCGCGTGCGCCGATGAGGTATGCCGGCGTTTCTGATAGCAGAGGGGAGAACAACGCAGAAAGGGGAAACGAAGATGAAGCAGGAGACGAAAGCCAGAATCCGCGTTGTGGGACGGATTTTATTTCTGGTGTATCTTCTTGCGCTCGTTTATTTTCTGCTTTTTGCAGAAGAATACGGGAGAAGAAACTTTTTTGAACTGGATTACCGTTACAATCTGGTGCCGTTTCAGGAAATCAGACGTTTCTGGATTTACCGCGAAAAGGTGGGATTCCTTGCCGCATTTTTAAATCTGGCGGGCAATGTGATCGGTTTTCTGCCGTTCGGCTTTATCGTTCCGGTGATGCACAAAAAAATGGAGAGTTTCTGGAAAGTATCGCTTCTTGGTTTTATGTTCAGCCTCTGCGTGGAGACGATTCAGCTCATCACGAAGGTGGGCTGCTTTGATGTAGATGATCTGATCCTGAATACGCTTGGAGCCATGATCGGCTGCGGCGCATTCCTGATCTGCAATAAATTCAGGAGATGGAAATATGGCGAGGAAGAAGTATAATTACAATTTTGTCCGGAAGCCGTCGGAAGGCGGAAAGGAAGCTCTCTATATGGCAGGTGCTTCGGTCTTTCTGTTTCTGCTGGCTTCGGTCGTATCGTTTGCATTCCGCGGAAACGGAGGCATTTTTCTCGGAGCAGCGGGACTGTTCTCATTTCTTCTGTCGGGATACGGCTTCTATGTGGGAATGAAGAGCTTTAAAGAAGAACAGGTCAGCCACAGAATGTCGGTTCTCGGCTCGATTACGAGCGGCGGCATGCTGGTCGCATGGCTTGCACTGTTTCTGATCGGTGTGAGATAAATGTACTCTCGTAAAATCAAGCACAGAAAGACTCCGGGAGTACATATAAAAGAAAAGGGGAAAAAGATGGATCGCGAACGTTTTGAAAAACAGCTGAATTTTATTCTGGAGATTGATAAAGAAAAACAGATCCTGCGCCAGACGCACATCCGCGGCTATTCGCGCCAGGAGGACGACGCGGAGCACGCATGGCACATGGCGGTGATGGCATTTCTGCTGCAGGAATATTCGAATGAGAAAATCGACATCGGCAGAACGATGCTCATGCTGCTGATTCACGACCTCGTGGAGATTGATGCAGGCGACACGTATGCGTACGACGCGGAGGCAAACAAAACAAAAGACGAGAGAGAACACAAAGCGGCCGAGCGCATCTACGGCCTGCTGCCGGAGGATCAGGGAAAAATGCTGATGGATCTCTGGCTCGAGTTCGAAGCGTATGAGACACCGGAAGCGCGCTTTGCCCATGTGATGGACAATTTCCAGCCGCTGCTTTTAAATCATGAGAACGATGGAAAAGACTGGACCCGCCACAATGTGCGGATTTCCCAGCCGTTAAAACGAAACGAGAAGACTGCGACCGGCTCCGAGGAGATCTGGAGTTATATGGAAGAGATTCTCGAACAGAGTATCCGGGATGGAAAAATTATTGACGACCGGGAAGAAAAACAGGAATAAGTTAAGAAGAATGAGGGCAGATCTGCCCCTCGTAACAGTTAAAGAGAAACAGAAAGGGATTTTTTATGACGGATGAATTATTAAACGAGCGGTATGCGCTTGCAATTGAGCGGATCCGCCAGATTCCGGCGGAAAAAAGCGTTCCGCAGCCGTACCGCGATTTTTTTGCACAGATGGCACAGTACCTCTGCAAAATGGACCAGATCCGGAGCAGAATCGCAGAAGGATATCTAAAAACAGCATCCGAGGAAGAGCTGGCTGTTTTTAACCGCGAGCCGTATGAAGATGTGATCGGGGAGCGGTATGAGACCTCCTACGGAAACCCGGCGTTTGCCGTGCGGGCACTTGGTGAAACGCATGGAAGGAGCCTCTGCTGCCTGTACCGGGAGCTGGGAAATGCTGTTGTCTGGGTCTATGAGGACCGCCTGCTGGAGCTGACTGCGGCGATGGAGCTGTATCTCGAGTTGTATGCGATGTTCGAGGAGGAGACGCTGCCGTCCGCGCAGTATGTAAAAGAGAGCATTTACTGGTATGTGAGCGATTACGCCGAGGAGCGCCAGGAATACCAGGTGCGCGAAATCGTCGACCCGTCGCTGCACTTTGTGAAGGATATTGTGATGGAATCTGATCTGACGGATCTGCGGTATCTGTACCAGTACGGCGAATATATCACCGAAAATGAGAAGGGTACAGCCCGCTTTTTAAATACGTTCAGCCAGGAAGAAATCGACGCGATGGCACGCACCTACACAGAAGGCTTCCGCAAGTGCTTTCTCGTGGCGCGAAAAGATCTGTCGAAAAAGAAGACAGTCAGCATCCGCTTCCACATCGGTTTTGAGCGCATGATCCGTGCGGCAATATTACAGTTCCGCGAGATGGGACTCGAGCCGGTGATTTCCCGCGGCGCGCGGAGAACGTGGGTTGCCGGTGCGTCTGCGAATAAGCAGTATGACTACGATCACCGGAACGATGAGGCGCTGTATCTCAACGAGGATCTCGTGAAGAGACGGCTCCGCGCGATGCAGGTGAAATACGACGAGTACAAAGAACTGGCGGGCGGCTATGCCGGCCCTGCGTGGTGGAAACCTTCGGCGAAGTTCCGTTTGAGCCAGTAAATAAAAAACAGGCACTGCACTTAAACGAGCGCCAGCAAAAGCTCCGTGTCGGTTTCCAGAACGAGGCGGGCCAGATTGTAAACCGCTATATCAAGGATGACGAGTACGGCTACACGATCATCGCCTACCCGATGCCGGAGATCGATCCGCGCTACGAAAAAATTTTCCGTGAGATCGTAAAGATCAACACGCTCGATTACGAAAAATACCAGCGCATCCAGCAGTACCTGATCGATGCGCTCGACGAGGGTGTTTCCGTGCATGTGCTTGGAAAAGGAGAGAACAGAACGGATCTGCGCGTGATGCTGCATCATCTGAACGATCCTGCGAAAGAGACGAATTTCGAGAACTGTGTTGCCGACTGCAATATTCCGGTCGGAGAGGTCTTTACTTCCCCGAGTCTTACCGGCACGACAGGCGTGCTCCATGTGACGGGGGTCTACCTGAACGAGCTGTATTACCGCGATCTCTGCCTGACGCTGACTGACGGCATGATCACCGCGTATGACTGCGCAAACTTCGAAAAAGAAGAGGACAATCGTACTTATATGAAGAAAACCTGCTGTATCACCACAGGACGCTGCCGATCGGTGAGTTTGCCATCGGAACGAACACGACGGCGTACGTGATGGCAGAGCAGTACGGCATCGCCGGAAAACTGCCGATCCTGATTGCAGAGAAGATGGGCCCGCATTTTGCGATGGGCGACACCTGCTACGCCTGGGCGGAGGACAGCCCGATGTACAACCCGGACGGAAAAGAAGTAATCGCGCGCGAGAACGAGGTTTCGGCAAAACGGAAAGAAGATCCGTCGAAAGCATACTTCGGATGCCACACGGACATCACGATTCCGTACCGCGAACTGCAGTCGGTTGCGGTCGAAAAAGCAGACGGAACGACGATCCCTCTCATTGAGGACGGACGCTTCGTCCTGCCGGGAACGGAAGAATTAAATGAACCTTTTGGCTGATTATGGGTTGACATTTCTGCGCCTGCTTAGTATATTATAAGCAGAACTGAATGATTAAAACATAAATATAAGTATAACTAATGAATAACGCTTAGAACAGTTAATCAGAAAAGGAGAACAACATGGCTAAAGTAGGAATTGTGATGGGCAGCGACTCTGATATGCCGGTAATGAGCAAAGCAGCCGACATGCTGGAAAAATTTGGAATTGAGTACGAGATGAAAATCATCTCCGCACACCGCGAGCCGGATGTATTTTTCGAATATGCAAAAACCGCAGAGGAGAAAGGCTTCAAGGTTATCATTGCAGGCGCAGGTATGGCAGCTCATCTGCCGGGTATGTGCGCAGCTATTTTCCCAATGCCGGTCATCGGAATTCCGATGCATACCACATCGCTTGGAGGTCGTGATTCCCTGTACTCCATCGTACAGATGCCGAGCGGCATTCCGGTAGCAACCGTTGCCATCAATGGCGGTGCCAATGCCGGAATCCTGGCAGCAAAGATTCTTGCAACTTCCGATCCGGAACTGCTTGCAAAACTGAAAGCATATACACAGGAAATGAAAGAGCAGGTTGAGGCAAAAGACGCAAAACTGCAGGAAACAGGATACCGTAACTACAGTAAATAAAAACAAAGGACAAGGGAGGTTCACCATGGATTACAAGAACGCAGGAGTAGATATTGAAGCTGGATACAAATCAGTAGAATTAATGAAAGAGCATGTAAAGAAAACCATGCGCCCGGAGGTATTAGGCGGCCTTGGCGGTTTTTCCGGCGCTTTTTCCCTGGCAAAAATCAAAGAAATGGAAGAGCCGGTGCTGCTTTCCGGTACAGACGGATGCGGAACCAAGGTGAAGCTCGCCATGATTCTTGATAAACACGACACCATCGGCATTGATGCCGTTGCCATGTGTGTGAACGATATCGCATGTGCCGGCGGAGAACCGCTGTTCTTCCTCGACTACATCGCATGCGGAAAGAACTATCCGGAGAAGATCGCTTCGATCGTAAAAGGCGTTGCAGAAGGCTGTCTGCAGTCCGATGCGGCACTGATCGGCGGTGAGACCGCAGAGCATCCGGGCCTGATGCCGGAGGATGAGTACGATCTGGCAGGTTTTGCTGTCGGCGTATGTGACAAGAAAGACATGATTACCGGTGAAAATCTGGCAGCCGGAGACGTACTGATCGGCATGGCTTCCACCGGCGTTCACAGCAACGGATTTTCTCTTGTCCGCAAAGTTTTCGATATGACAAAAGATTCTTTAAATACATACTATGATGAGCTCGGCGCAACCCTCGGCGAGACCCTGCTTGCACCGACCCGTATCTACGTAAAAGCACTCCGCGCCATCAAAGATGCCGGTGTAACCGTAAAAGCATGCAGCCACATCACCGGAGGCGGCTTCTACGAGAACATTCCGCGTATGCTCAAAGACAACACCGTAGCCGTTGTACAGAAAGACAGCTACACCGTACCGCCGATCTTTGATCTGATGGCAAAGAAAGGCAATATCGACGAGCAGATGATGTACAACACCTTCAACATGGGTATCGGTATGGTACTGGCTGTTGATCCGAAAGATGTAGACGCAGTGATGAAAGCCATCCGTTCCACAGGAGATACGCCATATGTGATCGGCCACATTGAAAACGGAGAAAAAGGAGTACAGTTATGCTAAGATTAGCAGTCTCGTCTCCGGCGGCGGCACGAACCTGCAGGCGATTCTGGATGCGATTGACGAGGGAATCATCACAAACGCGGAGGTTTCTGTTGTCATCAGCAACAATGCAGGAGCGTATGCGCTGGAGCGTGCGAAAAAGAAGGAGATTGATGCGGTATGCCTTTCCCCGAAGACCTTTGCATCGAGAGAAGCATTCAACGAGGCACTGCTGGCGAAACTGCAGTCGTACAACGTCGATCTCGTTGTGCTCGCAGGATGCCTGGTTGTGATCCCGCAGAGCATTGTGGATGCTTATCCGAATAAGATCATCAACATTCATCCGTCCCTCATTCCGTCGTTCTGCGGAACGGGCTATTACGGACTGAAAGTGCACGAGGGCGTATTATCCCGCGGCGTCAAAGTGACGGGAGCGACGGTTCATTTTGTGGACGGCGGAACAGACACCGGCCCGATTATTCTGCAGAAGGCAGTCGAAGTGCACGAGGGCGATACACCGAAGGCACTGCAGCAGCGCGTCATGGAAGAGGCCGAGTGGGTCATCATGCCGCGTGCGATTGATCTGATTGCAAACGGAAAAGTAACGGTAGAAGACGGACACGTAAAGATAAAGGAGTAAGAGCGATGAAAGTATTGATTGTAGGAAGCGGCGGAAGAGAGCATGCGATTGCCTGGAAGGTGGCGCAGAGCCCGAAGGTAGACAAGATTTACTGCGCTCCTGGAAACGCAGGAATTGCGGAGTACGTAGAGTGTGTCGATATTGCAGCGATGGAGTTTGACAAGCTCGTTGCTTTTGCGAAAGAAAAAGAGATTGACCTGACCGTCATCGGCATGGATGATCCGCTGGTCGGCGGTGTTGTCGATGCGTTTGAGGCAGAGGGACTGCGCGTATTCGGACCAAGAAAGAATGCGGCAATCCTGGAAGGATCGAAAGCGTTCTCCAAAGACCTGATGAAAAAATACCATATCCCGACGGCGGCATACGAGACATTCTCCGATCCAGAAGCGGCAGAGAAATATCTCGAGACTGCAAAATTCCCGATCGTGCTGAAAGCCGACGGTCTGGCTCTTGGAAAAGGCGTTCTGATCTGCAATACCTTAGAGGAAGCAAAAGAGGGCGTCAAGACGATCATGCTCGACAAGAAATTCGGCAGTGCCGGAAACGAGATGGTCATCGAGGAGTTTATGACGGGGCGTGAGGTTTCCGTTCTCTCCTTTGTGGATGGAAAGACGATCAAGACGATGAGTTCTGCACAGGATCACAAGAGAGCAGGAGACGGCGACACCGGCTGAACACCGGCGGTATGGGCAACTTCTCCCCGAGTCCGTTTTATACCGAAGAAGTGGATAAGTTCTGTAAGAAATATATCTATCAGCCGACCGTAGATGCGATGGCAGCCGAGGGAAGACCGTTTAAGGGAGTTATCTTCTTCGGACTGATGCTGACACCGGACGGACCGAAGGTGCTCGAGTACAATGCCCGCTTCGGCGATCCGGAGGCACAGGTTGTGCTTCCTCGTATGAAGACAGACATCATTGATGTATTTGAAGCCTGCATCGACGGAACTCTCGACCAGATCGACCTGCAGTTTGCAGATAATGCGTGTGTCTGCATCGTACTGGCTTCGAACGGTTATCCGGTTTCCTACGAAAAAGGATTCCCGATCCGCGGACTCGAGACGTTCAAAGAGCATGAGGGCTATTACTGCTTCCATGCAGGAACGAAGTTCAAAGATGGCGAGATCGTGACAAACGGAGGCCGTGTCCTCGGCGTGACAGCACTTGGCGATACCCTGAAAGAGGCACGTGCGAATGCATATAAGGCTGTTGACTGGGTTGACTTTGACAATAAATATTACCGCCATGATATTGGAAAAGCGATTGACGAAGCGTAACGTGAATGTGAATTTTAATTTTGAGTAAAATGGAGCCGCCAGAATCCCGGTGAAAGGGAAATCTGGCGGCTTTGTCTTTTTGTTCTGAAAAGGGAATAAAGCGCCGCCGTTCCGGATACAATAGTAAGGAGATCCTTTGCTTTTTAGCAGAATCAGAACAGGAAAGGCGGTCAGAAAAGATGGGAATCGTTTGTCTGGCGGGGATTTTTGCCGTATTTCTTCTGCTTGCATGGACGCTCTGCCGGGCGGCAGGATGGGAGAAAGAACGGGAAGATCTGGAACAGGAGCAGTACCTGAAAGAGTGGCGGGAGAAAAAGTTGAAAAAAATCGAAAAAATTTGAAAATTAGTGTTGACATTTGGCGGGTGGGATGCTATACTAACAAAGTCGGTTGGTGATACAGATAAAAAGTCGACAGACAAAACACTGATGTGGGGTCTTAGCTCAGCTGGGAGAGCATCTGCCTTACAAGCAGAGGGTCATAGGTTCGAGCCCTATAGGCCCCATGTTTTATGAAAAACGGTGTTGAAAATGAATATGGCGAGATAGCTCAGTTGGCTAGAGCACGCGGTTCATACCCGCGGTGTCGAGGGTTCGAATCCCCCTCTCGCTACTTATGGAACCCTTGAGAAATCAAGGGTTCTTTTGGCTTTATGGACAGTATGATGATATGGCTGTCATGTCAAAATCGTGTCTTGAAATCCACAGGGATTTGTGAGAAAATAAGACTACCTAAGAGCTTGTTTTGGGCTCTGAAAGTAAATAAAACAGTAATGGATAGAAGAAAGATAAGGAAAAAACAATGATAGAGTTTAATAAACCACCTTTTATTGGAACAGAACTGGAATACATCCGCCAGGCGGCAGAGGAAAACAACAAGCTGTGCGGCGACGGTCCTTTTACGAAGAAATGTTCTGCCTGGATGCAGGACAATTTCAACGTAAAACATGCGATGCTTACGACATCCTGCACCCATGCACTGGAAATGGCAGCTTACCTGTCTGAGATTCGGCCGGGCGACGAAGTGATCATGCCGTCCTACACGTTTGTTTCCACTGCAGATGCCTTTGTTCTGCGCGGAGCAAAATCGTCTACGTGGATATCCGTCCGGATACGATGAACATCGACGAGACCAAGATTGAGGATGCCATCACCGAAAAAACAAAAGCGATTGTTCCGGTTCACTATGCGGGCGTTGCCTGTGAAATGGATACCATCATGGATATTGCAAAACGCCATAACCTGAAGGTTGTAGAGGATGCGGCACAGGGTGTGAGCGCGTACTACAAGGGAAAAGCCCTTGGAACGATCGGCGATTTTGGCTGCTACAGCTTCCATGAGACGAAAAACTATACGATGGGAGAGGGCGGCGCGCTGCTGTTCCAGGATGAGAATTATCTGGAAAAAGCAGAGATCCTTCGTGAAAAGGGAACGAACCGCAGCAAGTTTTTCCGCGGACAGATCGACAAATATACTTGGATCGACTACGGTTCCTCCTATCTGCCGAGCGATATGAATGCGGCTTACCTGCTTGCAGAACTCGAGGAACATGAGAAAATCGACAGAAAGCGGATGGCCATCTACAACTATTACCATGAGCAGCTCCGTCCGCTGGCTGAGGCCGGAAAGATCGAGCAGCCGGTTGTGCCGGAAGGCTGTGTACATAATGCACATATGTACTTCATCAAGGCAAGAAATCTGGAAGTGCGTACAAAACTGATCAACTATATGAAAGAGCGCGGTGTGATGTGTGTCTTCCATTACGTTCCGCTCCATACCTCCCCGGCCGGACAGAAGTTCGGTGTTTTCCACGGAGAGGACAAATACACAACAAAAGAGAGCGAGCGCCTGATGCGTCTGCCAATGTTCTACAGCCTGTCTGAACAGGATATGGCATATGTCGTAGAGTGCCTCATGGACTTTAAAGAGTGGTAACATTTCATGTATGAGAAGTTTTTAAACTACTTTACGGACTATATTTTCGTGAAGGATGAGCCGCAGAAAGCCGATGTGATTTTTGTGCCGGGAAACGGATATCCGCAGATGGCGGCGCACGCGGCAGAACTCTGGAAAGAAGGATTTGCGCCGTATGTGCTTCCGTCGGGAAGATACAGTACTGTGCTCGGGCATTTCGCCGGTGTACAGGATCTTGCGGAGCAGTACGGCGGGAACTATGAAACCGAGTGGGAGTTTCTGCGGACGGTACTGCAGAAAAACAGCGTGCCGGAGAAAGCGATTCTGCGCGAAGACCAGGCGACGTATACGTATGAAAATGCACTGCGGTCACGGGAAGTGACAGATGCGGCGGGCATCGAGGTAAAAAAAGCGATCCTCTGCTGCCGGAATCTCCATGCGAGACGGTGTATTCTGTATTACCAGCTTGTCTACCCGGAGACAGAGTTTTTTGTCTGTCCTTCGGATATTGAGTTCACCAGAGAAAACTGGCATACAAAGGGTGAATGGATCGACCAGGTGTTAGGAGAAATGGAGCGCTGCGGCGGTCAGTTCCACAAGATTCTGCGGGAACTGCCGGCGGATTCTGAATTTTAACACCAGTAGACAAGAAGTCCCCCGCTTTTAAAGCGGTGAGATGAATTGTTAAAAGAAACATAACGGCAGTGGTAGGCGGAGAGAAATCGGTATCCTCCACTGACATGAGGAAAGTCACAGTCGAACTATTCTCGACATGTCAGACTCCGTGAAAATACCGATTGTGAGTTGAAACGAAAAGATTTATAAAAAAGAGCGGAAATTGTGGTAAAATTGCGGCTCGTATGGTATACTATCGTTAAGTTAAGTTTCTAATCTAAAGCAAAGGTTGGTGGACAGTATGAATAAGATTGATGAAGTATTAGAGCTTTTAAAACAGAGAGAATGTGAGAACGAAAAACCGAAAAACGTGATTTTATGGGTTCTTGCCATTGTCGGAGCGGTAGCGGCAGTTGCAGGAATCGCATACGCAGTATACCGGTTTGTAACTCCGGATTATCTGGAAGACTTCGAAGATGATTTCGATGACGATTTCGACGATTACTTCGAGGATGAAGACGAAGATAAGTAGGATGGAAAAAAGAAACTCCGGTGCCGGAACGTGGTACCGGAGTTTTTCTGTCCGGAAATTAGTTTGACATAGAAGGAGAAGAGAATGAAAAAAGGAGAAATTTACGAGGGAGTCGTGGAAAGAATCGATTTCCCGAATAAAGGACGTGTACATGTGGAGGGCGAGACGGTTACCGTGAAAAATGCAATTCCGGGACAGAAGATCCGCTTTCAGATCAACAAAAAAAGAAAGAACCGCATGGAGGGCCGCCTGCTCGAAGTAACAGAAAAATCCCCGATGGAAAAGCGCGATCCGGTCTGCAGTATTTTCCCGTCCTGCGGCGGATGCATGTACCAGACGATGAGTTATGAGGATCAGCTTGCAATGAAGGCCGGTCAGGTGAAAAAACTGCTCGACGATGCCCTCGTGGAGGCCGGCCAGGTCAATGAGGCGGGGGAGGCCGATTATCCGTTCCTTGGAATCAAGGGAAGTCCGAAGGAGTTTGCATACCGGAATAAAATGGAGTTTTCCTTCGGCGATGAATACAAGGACGGCCCGTTGTCTCTCGGACTTCATAAAAAGGGAAGCACCTACGATGTCCTGACCGCGTGCGACTGCAAAATCGTACATGAGGATTTCACAAAGATTCTGACCTGCGTGCTGGCGTACTTTAAAGAGCGGAACGCAAGTTACTACCACAAGATAAGCCACGAGGGTTACCTGCGCCACCTGCTGGTGCGAAGAGCCGAGAATACCGGAGAAATCCTGGTAAATCTCGTCACCACAAGCCAGGAAGAGTGGGATCTGATGCCGCTCGTGCAGGAAGTGCTTGGTCTGCCGCTGGAAGGAAAGGTTGTCGGATTCCTCCATATCATAAATGATTCCCTGGCAGATATTGTAAAGAGCGATGAGACAAAAGTGCTCTACGGACAGGACTACTTCTATGAAGAACTCCTCGGACTGAAATTCAAGATCACCCCGTTCTCCTTCTTCCAGACCAATTCCCTTGGCGCGGAAGTTCTCTACAGCACCGCCCGCGAGTTCGTCGGCGAGACGAAAGACCGCACGATCTTCGACCTCTACAGCGGAACCGGAACCATCGCCCAGATCCTTGCACCGGTCGCAAAAGAAGTGATCGGCGTGGAAATCGTGGAAGAAGCTGTTACAGCTGCAAAAGAGAACGCAGAGGCAAACGGCCTTACCAACTGCAGTTTCCTCGCCGGAGACGTGCTGAAGGTGATCGATGAAATCGAAGAAAAACCGGACTTCATCGTTCTTGATCCACCGCGCGAAGGAATCCATCCGAAGCTCTGCCGAAGATAGTTGATTTATATAGGTGTGAAAAAATGCTTTACATCTCCTGCAAGCCGACTTCTCTTGCGCGGGATCTGGTAGAGTTTGCAAAATATGGATACCGTGTAGAAAAGGTCTGCTGTGTTGATATGTTTCCGGGAACGGTGCATGTGGAGACGGTTGTTTTGATGTCTAAAAAAGATAAATAAGTGCCATAAAATGGTGAATTTCCGGGCTTTTCGGAAGTTGGGACAAGAAGACTGACTACTGAAAAGCCTTGGTTATTTTGTGGGGAAATGTATCAATGATATAGGATGTGATAGGTTGTGGCTTTGGATTAGATAACAGAAATTGAGTTAGTGAATTAGTTGTTATAGAAAGGATGAATGCAATGGGGATAAAAGCTATTGAAACAAAGTACAATGGTTTCAACTTCAGAAGTCGCTTAGAAGCAAGATGGGCCATTTTCTTTGATATGATTGGACTTAAGTATGAATATGAAGTTGAAGGTTATGAGATGAATGGGGTACGATATTTGCCGGACTTTTATATTCCGAGTCTTGATAGATGGTTTGAAATTAAAGCAAAGCCACTAAGCGAATATGAAATGAAAAAATGTGAAGAATTTTGTTTTAATAAAGATAATGAGAATATAAAGTTTTCAGTGCTAATTGGTTCCCCAGAAGCTGTAAAAATTGATAATTTTGCTGGTGTATTTGAATATGTATGGGAGTGGCCATCTGAGAAGTACCCATCAAATTATAGATTTCTTGCACCTGCTGAATTGTCAGAAAAAGAATTCTATTCTCGTTTTATGCAAGGGCTTTGGGTTGTTCCAGGTGTAACAGAAGAAGAACTTACGCTAGCAGCTTCTGCAGCTAGAGAAGTAAGGTTTGAGTTTGGAGAAGTACCGAAATATAGAAAGGAAGATTAAAGATGGCTGATGATTTATTGAAGAAGGATTTGATTACACATAAAATATATTCGTCATGGCAGTTTGTAGAGTATACTGAAAAAAATATAGCCACAGTACACTACTGTGCCGATACGATAAATAATATTATTAGCAAGATGACAATGAAAACTGTACGATGGCAACAGGATATAGCCTCTGATTTTATTGACGATGTAACTGAGAATGGAAAGAAAGTAAAACGTTTATCGGTAACAACAGAAAATGCACCTATTACGAAGTAAGGGTTGCAGGAGAAAAAGTAGACCCTTGGTTCCTGTTTGATAAATTGTTGCGTGATTTCTTTCAGTATACGATGAATGCGTTTGATTCTATTAGTCAGATAATAAATGCAGGCTTATTAGAAATTAAATTGATATATTGTCGAAAATGTTTTATGTGTATAGAGGAAAGGAGGCAGCAGATGAAAACTTACAGATATGACAATTGAAGAAATGTGTACGACTACAGAAAAGCAGTCATTTGACCGTAAGAGTGCAAAGATAGAAGCGACAGCAATTGCTACTCCGATGATTGCATTTGCAAATGCAGATGGCGGACTCTTAGCTGTAGGTATTGAAGATAATGGAGAGATTACCGGAATTGATGATTACACTAAGAATATCAATGAAATACTTCGTGCCGGATATGATTTTTGTCAGCCATTTATTTTCATTGAAAAAGAAACTATAGATTGCATTGATAAATGGTAATGCAATTCATAATTTTACTTATTAAGGTTCCGCAAAGTGCAGACATGCATGTAAATCATAGAGATGAAGCGTTCTTGCGCGTTGGCGACAGGTCAAAGAAACTAACCTTTGATGAGCGTATGGAACTTATGTATTCAAAGGGAATGCGTTTCTATGAGGACGAGCTGTATATCGTAGTACTTTGGATGATATTGATATGGAGTTTGTTGCAAAGTACTGTGAGAAAATTGGCTACGGAAAGACTCCGGAAGAGTATATTAGGCAAAATAAGGATTATATCGTAAGTGTAGCTGGTCGACAGGAAATGAGCGGTGCCGCTATTATGATGTTTGGAAAAGATCCACAGAGATTTTTCCCAAGGTCACGAGTTCGTTTTATACGATATGAAGGAACTGAGGCAAAAGTCGGCGCAGAGATGAATGTTATCAAGGATAAGATGTTCCAAGGCCGTATTCTTGATTTGGTAGAACAGACTATTGAGTATGTGAGAACACAGATTAAGGAGCATACCTATCTTGGACCAGATGCTCGTTTTGTGACAGAACCAGAATATCCGGAATTTGCATGGAAAGAGATTATTGTAAATGCAATTGCACACCGTGATTACAGCATAAAGGGTACGGACATTCAAATTAAGATGTTTGATGACCATATTACAGTGGAGAGTCCGGGAACACTACCGGGAACGGTGCGCCTCAAATATGCGTGAGATACATTTTTCAAGAAATCCGAAGATGGCACAGCTTCTTCATGAGTATGAATATGTGCGTGAGTTTGGTGAAGGCGTAGACCGTATGTATCGTGAGATGGAAGAAGCAGGTCTTCCGGAACCAGAATATAAGACAGTTGCATTTATGGTGCATGCTACGATTAAGAATAAGAAGTATCTTGTGGGTTCTGAATCGACAACTCCACAAGTTAACCCACAAGATAAAACACAAGCTACTCCACAAGATAAAATATTGGAATTTTGTAAAATTCCACGAAGTAAGAATGAAATCGTTGCTTATATGGGCTATAAAGATCCAAGATATTTTACGAAAGAGTATATGAAGCCGTTACTTAAAAATGGGGAATTGGTAATGACGATACCAGATAAACCTAATAGCAAAAATCAAAAGTATGTGACTAAGAAGTAGCATTGTATCTAAGAAACATTTGCAAAAAGGTGTGATTAAAAGATGAAACTTGATGAAGAAATACTTAAAGGAAAGCAATATATCGATAAATTGAGACTAGAATATATTGAGAATCATACTCGCTTTCAGGAACGTGATGAACTTATTGCTGAAAACAATATAGAAAAAAGAGATATAAAGGGATATCATGGACGCGAAATACTTGAATTATTACAAAATGCAGATGATGCTTACCAAAAGAGTATTGATAAAGGGGAGAAGCCTCAATGTGAGCTTAAAGTAACTATTTGCTATAAGGGGAATGTTTTAACTGTTACAAATACAGGAACTTGCTTTGATGAAGCAGGAATTAAGGCAATTGTACAAGGAAATAATAGTCCTAAATCAGGAAAATACATTGGAAACAAGGGGACAGGATTTAGATCTGTCTTAAATTGGGCAGAAAAGGTTAGAATATTTTCGGGGAACTATAATGTTGAATTTTCTAAAGAAATAGCCGAGAAAATTCTTGAAGAACACAAGGAGAATCCTCAGATAAAAAAGCAAATACAGAAGAACAAGAACCTCTATATTCCCATGTTGGCAGTTCCGGTTTATATTGAGAATGGTAGATATAATGACACCACAACTATAGAGGTTGTTATTGATTCGATGAAATTAAATGATGATTTTTCTGTGTCTAGGCAAATTGAGAATATAGACCTTAGGATACTGTTGTTTCTCCCTAATATTAGCCAGATTGAAATTATTACGGATGATAATTGTATAGTTTATAGAAGAAATAATAATCAAGGTGTTGCAGAGAGTATTACCTTGGAAAAAAATTGTTGATGAAAACGTGGAAATGCAAGAGGAGTTTTACCTTTATAGAAAAGTAATTACTAATGCAATTGAGGAAGATGAAGTCTTGAAAGATATTCAGCTTTCTATTGCAGTACCTCTTGACATGGATACATTTATGAGCAGATATATTTATTCGTATTTTCCTTTGTTGGATACGGAATCACCTTTTAATTGCGTTTTGCATGCATCATATGCACTTGGAGATCACAGGAACACGGTTAATGTTAGCAAAGAGAATAAAAAATAATAGAAGAGCAGTTATTGTTTTTAGTTGAGGTTGCTAATCAATTTGTAGATAAAGAACAGTATGATATTGCATATAATCTTTTAATTCCTACTAATTTTTCAAGTAACAAGTGGAGATTTACTTCTCCATTTGCAAAGTTTGAACTAGAGGATTACTATTTGGAAATATTATCAGAACAGAAAATTTTCCGAACTGTAAATGATGAAAATATTTCAGTTAAAGATAAACCTAAGATGATAAGTGGAAATTATCCAGAGTTTTTCAGAGATAAAGGATTTGAAGGTTTATTGAACTCCTTGTTAGACAATAGGATGATATCGTTGATTGAAATACTAGCAAAGAGAAAAGAAATTGATTTATATTTTGAAGAGAGAGAATTGTTACAGATTATTAATTCGCTTTCCAATGATTGGGATATAAAAAAACAAGTTGAAACATTTGTGTGGTGGAATACGAGATATAGAAAGTCAATTCCGAATTTGTTAAAAACACAAGAGGATAAATGGCTAAAATATCAAGAAGAATGTTATTTTCTAATCGGTGATTTTGATGAAAAAGGGTTGCCGTCTTGGGTTAAAATACCGGCACTACATAAAGAGTATCAACAAGAATTATTCAACATGGCTGAGGGAGTACAAGAAGTAATAAATGTAAGAGAGCGAGATAAGGAACCACAAATCTCACGTATTATTTGTCAAAATAATATATTTCCTACAATTAATTTTAAATACAGAGATCGTAGCAATATCATATCAACAGTAAATTCATCTGTGGACACATACAATAAGGCGATTGATTTTGTCAAATGGTTATGGGGGAATTATAGAAAAGAAATTGATTGGAATCCGCCGGGGCGTACAGAAGGAACAAGATTTAAATATAATTTTCCTAATGCGAGAGATAAGAGTACCCAAGATGGTGAAAAATTATTTTGGGGATTACAATACAACAATTTTTTAGCGGAAAAATTGTTTGATAATAGCTTTGGTCAGTTTCCACAAATAGAGGTTTTCAATATTAGTGTAGAGGAGAGTGCTGCGTTTCAAGAATTTATAAGTAAGTTTGGTGTTAGGAAGTATCCTGTAATAGAAGTACAAAATGTATACCCGTTGGATTCGTATTCAAATGAATATGAAAATGAAATAAAATTACATGGGGATATAGGTTGTTCAACAACTGTTACTTGTAGGTATCGATTACCATACATTAAGAATCTTGTAGATTTATTAAGGAAATTATCAACTCGAGAAATTGTTGAATGGATAATTAAAGATTCAGAACTTTATGTTTGTTTGAGTAGTCCATTCTATTTTCAAAATGCAAAAATATCTTATTATGGTAGCCGACAACAAGTAGAACGTTATTATTGGGATAAAATAAAAAATTACATTTTGGAAGTGTTTAATGAGGTAAGATGGATTGAAATCGATGGCAAAAGGTATTCGCCAAGACAAATTTTGCAGAATTTTAGGTCTAGAAACAATCAAAGATTTGTTGGCATTGTTCCTGTTATTGGCATAGAGATGCTGGAAAAGATAGCAGAAGAATTGCATGTAGACATAGGTGTAGTGCAAGAGATTTTTAATAAATTTAGTTTTGGAGATAAGATTACAGATTTGAGTTCGGAAGACTTTTATGGTTTAATGCTGCGACTTCCGGAGTTAGATTTTTCACGTAGTGCCGAATTATCAAAAGCTATATATAGAATTATTGAGCAACCAGCGTTTTCGAGAAAATTTGAAAACTCTGATAGCAAAAACAGGTTTTTTGTTGAAGGCAAGATATTAGTCAAATATAAAGGGCAGTTGCAGTATGTTTTAGCAAAAAATGCTTACCTTCCAAGTTCAAAAATAATAAGTAAAAAGAATGTTCCAATAGTTGAAAAGGGACAAAGAACCAATAACAGAAATTTTGTCACATTATTTGGATGTCAGGAGTATACTAAGGAGTATACTGTTGACCCTGGTAGTGTTTCTATTAGTGATGCAAACAGTAGTTTTCAACAATATTATCAAGATTTTAAGAAGTATGCTCGTGCTTATGCAGAGAATAATGATAATATAGAAAAGTATGGTAAGAATCTGAATATTAATCTAGTGAATCGAATTACAATATTAGAAGTTGGGAATCGAATCACAATTGATGAAGAATATATGTGCATTCGTGATACTATGACTAATTGGTACATAACTGTGTTTGATAAAGAATTTGATGTCAATACTGTTTCTGAAATAATAGAAAATATTTATACAAACATAGCGAATACACCCGGCTTTGAGGCGAGTAAGCTAGGTGAATTATTTAGAACAAAAGATAATAGTAACAGGGAGTTTTTGATAAGAAAAGATTTTGGTTCATTAAGTGTTATAGAAGATGCATTCTATCAGAATGAAATTAGAAATAACTTCATAAAAGTACTTAAAATTATTGCACCAACATATGAGATTGATAAAATCTTGATTGATTTTGAAAATTTTTTTAGTATTAAAAATGGAGCTTGTATTATTAGTTTGTTCAGAGAAATAGGGACAGATGTTGAAGAGTTTAGAAATAAGGGGTTTGTGTACAATTTGGATTTGCTTCCTTATTATTGCGAAGTGCTTAAGAATTTTCTGCAAACTGAAAAAAGAAGGTTTAAGGATTATTTGTTTACACGAGCAAAGTCGGATGACAAGTTACAAAAGGACTTTGTTAGTACAGTTTATAGATTTGAGCAATTTTCAATTACTAAGTATATAAATTCTGTTATGTTTAGTGTTGAAGATAAAGTTGTTGAGACTTTTGGTGAATGGAAAACTTCGGAAGATGTATTTTCTGCGGATGATGAGTATGTAAAGAATTATGAAAAAATGAATCCTCAAAAGCTGTATGAAGATGAAATCTCTAATGATGTGAACGCACAACAAATGATTTACTTTGGGAAAGAAAAAGCGTTCAATGAATGGCTAGATTTACATAAAAGATTAGAGGAAAGAAATAATATGCCGGAGAATCCTTATTCAAGATATATAGGGGTGATACCTAAGGTTAATGAGGTTTCATATCACCAAGGTGCAAGTACTACAGGAGGGGCTAATACTGGTAACAGGAATAATAAATCAACAGGAACTTATACTCAAAGTCATGATGAAAAACGTAATAGAAACAAAAAAATACTTGGTAATAAAGGCGAGTTGTTAGTTTATAATTTGCTTTGTAAACGGGTTGGAAAAGAAAAGGTGTTTCCTAGATCAGAAGCTTTTATTGAATTAGGAATCATAAAACCAGGTCAAGCTGTATCTGGAGGATATGATATTTCATATTATGGTGAAGATGGAATAGAGTATTTTGTAGAAGTAAAAACTGGCGACGGGAAAAGTTTTATTATTTCACCTGGAGAACTTCAATATGCGAAAGATAATGCAGAAAAGTATAAGCTGATTATTGTTTATGATGTAGATGCGGAGGAACCTAAGTGTATGGAGTTACCAATGAGGTTTTGGGAAGATTCAAAATTTAGAAAGAGAGAAATTGTAGAAAGAATTGAATTTGAATTTTAGGTTTCTCAAAAGCGTAATGATTCTAAGAAATAGAGTGATGTTGAGGCGTATGTTCCCGACATTGATATCGGGAACATACCTTGAGTGCATGGCTCACCCATCTCGAGTGTATGGGAGAAATCAAGGAAATACGGAACATACATAACTATAGAAAGAACTACTTTCTTCGATATGTTCCCTTTAACAGTAAAACCCCTTGATTTATTCCCGTATACTTCGGTACAATAAATCAAGGCAGACATCAAATCGGAACAATCGAGCCATGTAGAAACAATCTGTAAACTTTGCCGTAAATAAGCGGTTTACGACATGATGTTCACGCAAATTTGGCGGCAATGCCGCCATAATTAAAA
>ENA-OQHY01000090-OQHY01000090.1-human-gut-metagenome-genome-assembly--contig:-NODE-90-length-48320-cov-5.560413_pt1 | contig 48320 bp, 44 predicted proteins | sample MGYA00242570_ERZ504733 | MGnify/ENA primary metagenome ERZ504733 (study PRJEB26092, sample SAMD00036219) | human gut metagenome | host: Homo sapiens | study: EMG produced TPA metagenomics assembly of... | reverse complement strand
CCTGGCCCACAGCCCCAAACTGGTGATCGCCGACGAGCCCACCGGCAACATCGACCCGGAGCTGAGCTTGGAAATGATGGAGCTGCTGGAGCGGGTGAGCCAGACGGGCATCACCGTGCTGGTGGTCACCCATGAGCACGAGCTGGTGCACCGCTTCCATCAGCGGGTGGTCACCCTGAAAAATGGCCGCATCATCTCGGATATCCCGGCAGACCCGGAGGCCATTGCGGCCCGCTCTGCCGAGCTGAACGCCTGGAAGGAGCTCACCGAACCGGTGGACGACGAACCGGACGAGCAAAACGATGAAACGAAGGAAAGGAGGCGGCGACGGTATGAGGATCTCGACCTTTTTCTTTCTGACCCGGCGCGGCCTGCGCAATTTGGGCAAGCACTGGGCCATGACCATTGCCTGCATCGCGTCCCTGAGTGTCTGCATGACCCTGAACAGCTTTGCCAGTCTGGCAGAGGTGAACGTGGACAGCATGGTCAGCTATCTGGGCAGCCAGAACGAGACCGTGGTGTACCTGGACCCTGACTGCGACGACGCCACCGCCACCCAGGTGGGAGAAAAGCTCTCTACCATGCCGGGGGTCAGTGGGGTGCAGTATGTGTCCAAACAGGACGTGCTGAACATCTACCGGGGCTATATGGAGGACTATTCCTCTGTGGGACGAATTTGAGACCGACAACCCCTTTAAGGCAAACTACCGGGTCACCATTTCGGACCTGAGCCAGATGGCTGCCATGAGCAAAAAGATGCAGTCCATCCCGGGCGTGTACAGCGTGGCTGCCCCGGTGGAGATGACCAACGTGTTCGTGGAAGTGCAGCAGGCGGTCACCAAGGGCGGGCGGCTCATTGTACTGGTGCTGATGATCGTCAGCATCATCACCGTGGGCAGCACCATCCGCCTGAGCGTGTTTGCCCGTCGGCGTGAGATCGAGATCATGAAGTATGTGGGTGCCACCAATGCGCTGGTCACCCTGCCTTTTGTGGTCGAGGGCCTGGCCATGGGCCTGATCTCCGGCGCCCTGACGGCGGGCGTGAGCTTGCCGCCTACTCCTATACCGTCAGTGCTGCCAGCACCCTGGGAGCCTGTGGCAGATGATCATGGGCCATGCCCTGGTGCCGGTGGCCAACGTCTGGCCCACCGTCGTGATCTACAGCCTGGCGGGCGGCGCTCTGGTGGGCGGCCTGGGCAGCATGTTCTCCATCCGCAAGCATCTGAATGTCTGACCGAAAGGAGGCTAAGGGTCAGGGTCCGGCATTCGACAACTCACTGTTCGAGGACTTCTGCGAGTTCGGTCTCGGTATGGTTCTCGGTAACAAGAAGATGAAGGAGCGCATCTGCCACCTCCTCGAAGAGGCAAAGGCAGACGAGCATGTTCCTGCAGAGTTCGTAGCTGCTGCTGACAAGTGGATGGCTAACATGAACGACTCTGAGGGTTCTAAGGCTGCTGCTGCAGAGCTGAAGCCGCTCATCGCTGCTGGTGCAGAGAAGGGTTGCCCGGTTTGCGCAGAGCTCAAGACTCTCGACCACTACCTCGTAAAGCGCAGCCAGTGGATTATCGGTGGCGACGGTGCTTCTTACGATATCGGCTACGGCGGTCTCGACCACGTATTGGCTTCTGGTGAGGACGTTAACATCCTCGTACTCGATACTGAGGTTTACTCTAACACCGGTGGTCAGTCATCTAAGTCTACTCCGCTCGGCGCTATCGCTCAGTTCGCAGCTCAGGGCAAGCGTATTCGCAAGAAGGACCTCGGCCTCATGCAGACAACATACGGCTACATCTACGTAGCTCAGATTGCTATGGGTGCTGACAATGCTCAGACATTGAAGGCTATCCGCGAGGCAGAGGCTTATCCAGGTCCGTCACTCATCATTGCTTACGCTCCGTGTATCAACCACGGTCTGAAGCGTAAGGGCGGTATGGGTCGCTCACAGAACGAGGAGAAGCTCGCTGTTGATTGCGGTTACTGGCACCTCTGGCGCTTCAACCCACTGTTGGCTGACGAGGGCAAGAACCCGTTCACACTCGACTCTAAGGCTCCGAAGTGGGAGGACTTCCGCGACTTCCTCCTTGGTGAGGTTCGCTACCTCTCTGTTCAGAAAGCATTCCCGAAGGAGGCTGACGAGCTGTTCAGCCAGGCTGAGAAGATGGCTAAGCTCCGCTACCAGACCTACGTTCGCAAGAGCCTGGAGGATTGGAGCGAGCAGATCTAATCAGACCGAAATCGAAGGAGGAGACGGATAGCACGCCTACCCTATCCTCCTAAGATAGAAATATTATAAAACGGCAGCAATGATGTTTAGACATTATTGCTGTCGTTTTTTTGTAGTGTCCCCGATTTCCGCTAACTTTGCAATACAGGTGTGCGTTGAGTAAGCAACCAAGTGAAATCTTCGGTCTATCATTCAATACACTATCATTAAAAAAGAAGACAAAGGAAATCAATTCTAAATAAACAAGCCTACTAAAACAAACAAGATAAACAATACAATGAATTTGAAATTGCTCACAGGAGTCATTGTCTCAACGGCATTTCTCCTGCCCGGCTCCGCATCGGGACAGACTGCGGACTTCAACATCGTGCCTCAACCGCTGCAGGCTGACGTAACTAACGATGCACCTTTTATCCTCAACGGCAAAACATCAATTGTAGTTGCGACCTCAAACAACGACATGAAGCGCAATGCCACCCTACTCGCATCGTATATCGAACAGACTACTGGTGTGCGCCCCAGTGTCGGAAAGCAGGGCAAGGATGCTACAGCTATTGTCCTTTCTATCGACAAGACAATCAGCAACGCTGAAGGCTACAAGCTCGATGTCGACGCTAAACGCATCAGCATTGCTGGAGCATCAGCTGCCGGTGTGTTCTACGGCATACAAACCTTGCGTAAGTCGCTGCCCGTAGTGAGTGGCAAGGCATCACAAGTGACCATTCCCTGCGCTCACATCGTCGACGCTCCGCGCTTCTCTTACCGCGGAACCCACCTCGACGTGTCGCGTCACTTCGTAAGCACCGACGAGATACGCCAATTCATTGACATACTCGCCCTGCACAACATCAACCGCTTCCACTGGCATCTCACTGATGACCAGGGTTGGCGCATCGAGATAAAGAAATATCCACTGCTCACCAAGGTTGGTTCTAAGCGCACACAAACCGTCATCGGCCACAACACGGGCAAGTACGACGGCAAACCATACGGAGGCTTCTACACACAGAAGGAGATACGCGACATCGTGAAGTACGCTGCCGACCGCTACATTACTATCGTTCCAGAGATAGACCTTCCAGGACACATGCAGGCTGCTCTTGCGGCTTATCCCGAGCTGGGCTGCACGGGCGGTCCGTACAAGGTTTGGGAGATGTGGGGCGTGTCGGACAACGTGCTCTGCGCCGGCAACGACAAGACAATGAAGTTCGTCGACGACGTACTGAAAGAGGTTGTGGCTCTCTTCCCGTCGAAGTACATACATGTAGGCGGCGACGAGTGTCCGAAGACCCAGTGGCAGAAGTGTCCGAAGTGTCAGGCACGCATCAAGGAGCTGCATCTTGAGGCGAAGGACGGCCACACAGCCGAGGAGCGTCTGCAGAGCTACGTCATCACACACGCCTCAAACTATCTAAAGTCGCTCGGTCGCAACACAATCGGTTGGGACGAGATTCTTGAGGGCGGACTCGCTGAGGGCGCTACCGTTATGTCGTGGCGCGGAGAGACTGGCGGCATCGCGGCTGCCAAGCAGCATCACGACGTGGTGATGACACCAAACAGCTATCTCTATTTCGACTACTACCAGTCGCTCGACATAGCTAACGAGCCAGATGCTATCGGCGGCTACCTGCCGTTGGAGCGCGTCTACTCTTACGAGCCGATGCCTAAAGAACTGACTGCGACGAGGCACGCCACATCATCGGTGTGCAGGCGAATATCTGGACCGAATATATGCCTACATTCAAGCAGATGCAGTACATGGCTCTGCCGCGTATGGCGGCGCTGAGCGAGGTGCAGTGGAGCCAGCCCGAACTGAAGAACTACGCCGACTTCACAAGTCGTCTCGTTGAGTTAACGCATCTCTACGATCATCTGGGTTACAACTACGCCAAGCATCTCTTCAACGTGGACATACACGTTGATGCCGACACGAAGTGGCAAGAGATTGTAGTACATCTCACCACAACCGGTGACGCTGAGATACGCTACACACTCGACGGCACGGAGCCTACAGCCAATAGTCCGCTATACGTTGGTGCCATCACCCTGCAGAAGTCTGCCAACATCTGCGCAGCTGCCTTCCGCGACGGCAAGAGAAGCAGCGTTAGTCGTCAGGAGATAAACTTCAACAAGGCGACGGCTTGCCCCGTCACATTGCTGCAGCCCACACACAAGAACTACACCTACAATGGTGCAGCTACGCTTACTGACGGACAGCTTGGCGACACGGGCTTCGGCACCGGCCGTTGGCTCGGCTTCTGCGAGAACGACCTTGAGGCAGTTATAGACATGCAGAAGCCTTCTGTAATCTCGCACGTAGAGTTAAACACCTGCGTGGATAAAGGCTCATGGATTCTCGACGCACGCGACATCGAGGTGAGCGTTTCGCAGGACGGCAAGACGTTCAAGCAGGTGGCTGCAAAGCAGTTGCCGGCATTGGGCGAGAACGCAGCCGACAAGGTCTACACTCACAAGCTCGACTTCCAGCCTACAAAAGCTCGCTACGTGAAGGTGAAGGCTGCATCGGAGCGCAACATGCCTGAATGGCATAGCGGAAAGGGCAAACCGGCATTCCTCTTTGTTGACGAAATAAGCATTATGTAGCAGAAAAGTCATCGTTCTCCGTACGCAGTCTGATTAGATTCCGTACGCAACCCAGTCAGATTCCGAACGCAACCCAATCAGATTCCGAACGCAACCCGATCAGATTCCGTACGCAACCCAATCAGATTGCGTACGGAGAACGATGACTTTTGTTAGTGTAAAAGACAACACCCAAGTAGGTTTTAGGCGAAAGAACCAAACCTACTTGGGTGTTTTTGTATGGAGTGCAGAAAGTCTCTGCAATAATAAAGTTTAGTTAAAGAAATTCCAGCTAACGCCAAAACGCAACACACGCTGGTTGAGCGGATAATGAGGCGTGAAGAAATATGAACGGTTGCCGCTGCCGGCGTTCACATGGCTCATCATCACAAAGAAGCGTGCCTGCTTCAAATGGAAATTGGCGTAGACATTCACAAGCGGATAGTTGCCTACCTTCGTCTTGCTTGGACCATCCTGCACGGCATATTGTCCGAGAGCCGGACTATAGTCGGGTGCGTAGTAGCTGGTGAAGTAACGCGCATCGGCACCAAGGTCACACTTCAACACACGCGCTATCATAAAGCGCAAGTACAGATTGGTGTAGACGTTCAAAGTGGGCACAGGCAGCACTGCCTCATTAGACGATTTCTGGAACGTAACAACGCTCTCCCAATTAACCGGACCGAGGGTCACATCCTGCTGCAAACCTACGGTGAAGAGACTTATCGCCCCACCAGCCTGCTTCACGCTGAGCGTGTTCTGCGTGCGCAGATGCTCATCGGTTATGTTGTATCCCATTGCGAAGTAGGTGTAGTTCTTCAGCTCATCGAACGCCACACGCAGCTTTGTGCGTGTCTTGTCGTAAGCAAAGGTGCCCTCCAAGCGCGAGTGAACAATCTTCGCCATGTCGTCCTTGTCCCACCAGAAGTGGCGCGAGTGGTAGTGGCGATGATAGAACGTTGGGTTAAGACTATGGAAGAAGCCTGACGCTGCGAGGCGCACCGTGTCACCAAGGAACTTGAAGTTGAGGTCAACATTAGCATCCACCTTCACCTGACCAGCATCCTTACCTATCGCCCACACCTCGCCCAACACGCTGTAGTGCAGCGTTCTACCTTGTGTCTTAGAGAGCTGACCGCCTACACTGAGGTTGTGCTCGTTGTACGTAGTGAATGTACGCTCGGTATTAGGCAATGTAAAGTGGCGCAAGTCGGACGTAGCAAATACCTTTACGCCTGCCTTTGCCCACTTGTTGAAGCCTTCTAACAGCGACAAGGCGAGCGTGTTCTGCAAACGATAATGGCTCGTCTTGTCATATATAGAGTCGCCACTGTACGCACCTACATTGTCGTAAGTGTTAGCATAGAAGTCCTTCGGTGAGTTGTAGGCTTGATAAATGCGACGATAGGTGTCGAACTTGGCGGTGTGTATGATGCTCGTAACGGGCACATACTCTGTCTTCATCCACATCGTGTCGAGCTGCGCCTGAGCTGCAAGGCTATTCAGACTGTCGGCTGCAGCCTTACCATCCACGCGAATACGCCCCGAGTTGTCTGCCATTTCGGTAGTCGCAGGCTCTTTACCTGCCACCTTCGCATCGTCAGGACGTCCGCCAAACGATTGCTTCTCGTATTCCTCCTCGTCGAAGTCAGTGCCCTCGCGCTCTGCTTTGCGCTTGGCAGCCTCCTTTTCGTGCAAGGCTGCGTTCTCCTTCTCCGACTCCATTGCAAACTTGCGGGCTGCAATCTCCTCTTCGCTCATCTTCACTTTCTTGCGGAAACCAAAGCTAAAACGATGCGTGAAGAAGATATGCTGATTAGAGTTGCGGTTCCAGTTGCGCTCCAAGACGGTAGGAATCTCGTTCGTTGCGAAGTTGTCGTCAAAACTCTCCGGGTGCTTTATGTACTCGTCGTTGGTGATACCACCATTCTCCGTTACTTTCTGATCAAGAGTGGAGAACAAGAGATGTGCCTGATAGCGTTCACCGAGATAGGAGCCATAGAGCAAGAATTTGAAATGCGACGTGCTTTGCTCAGAGTAATAGCCACGTCCGTAGAGATAATCGACGTTGAAACCAACGCCAAGGCGCTTGCCTGCATTCACTCCAAACTTAGCCGAAAGTCGGTCTTCACCCGTTATTCTGTCACCTGCGGTGTTGTATGTAAGGTTCGTGATAGGCGACAACGTGTTCGTGAAATGAAACTTATCTACGGGCGATACAACATAATCGTATGGCTGCGTAAAGATAAACTGCTCTGTTTCCGGACGATCTATAAATATGCGATGTATGCGCGGCGCACCGAGATTGCCCGTCGTGTTATACTCACCACGCAAACCCGTTGTAAAGATAGAGTTCATAAACATGTGCGACACGGTGTCAACAGCAGCTTTCCTTTGGTCGCCAAAACGCGAATCGACCGTCCATACCCTTATGCCGCGTGGTATAACTTTGTCCGTACCAGTGAGTCGGCAGCGTTTCGGTTGCGCTTGTTCACAGAGCCATCAGGGTTCATTTGGTTGAAGCGATCGTTGTCGTCCATACCTATCTGTGCCGACAGACACATCGGAACAGACAACAGAAACGCAAGAAGTCCTAATAATTTTCTTGTTGTTCTTATCATTGCAGTTATTATAGGCGTATTAATCTGAAACAACACTCCGCCATCTTGAACACCATAGATACGAGAATAATAACCGTGCCTATCGTTTTATCGTGGAAATAGAGCACAAGAACACCCACAACGGCACCAATCATAAAGATAATGTTGAGAATATTCCTTATCATAAAGAAGCGGTCAGAACGTTCTCCTCTGCTATGATGTCGCTCAGGGCGCTTTACAGCCGACTCTTCCAAGTCGAAGTTCTGCTTATCGTCTGTCAAAAATTCGTTGTCCATTCTGTTTTGTTTAAAGAATTGCATAATTAGTAAAATGCAAAATTACGAAATTAAAGCCTATCAGCCGCCAGATTAACCATTATTTAACAAATGAGGTATCCACCTTTTAGGCTGCGCGGTACGGGCAAGCAGCCCACACCGCTTACTTTTTACTTCTTCTGCTCCAAACTCTCCTGCAAGCGCACAATCTCGTCGCGGTACTGCGCAGCTTGCAGGAAGTCGAGATTTTTCGCCGCAGCCTTCATCAGTTCGGTGGTGTCGGCAATGCTCTTCTCAAGCTGCTTGCGCGTCATGCGCTTCACTACGGGGTCGGCAGCGAAAGCCGTTGGTTCCGGTTCGATATATGGGCGGTAAGAAGTAGATGTGGGGCGAGGTTGAGACGTTGATACTGGTGCAGAGTTCTCAGTCGACTTCACGCTGTCCATGAAGCCTGAGAGTGCCCCCTTGATGTCCTTGCGTATCTGCTGCGGAACGATACCGTGGTCGGCGTTATACTTCAACTGCAGTTGGCGGCGGCGTGCCGTCTCGTCGATGGTTCGCTGCATGCTGTCGGTTATCTTGTCGGCGTACATTATAACCTTTCCGTTCACGTTGCGCGCCGCTCTACCAGCGGTCTGCGTAAGCGAGCGATGACTGCGCAGGAAGCCCTCCTTGTCGGCATCGAGGATAGCCACAAGCGACACTTCGGGCAGGTCCAATCCCTCGCGCAGAAGGTTTACGCCTACAAGCACGTCGTACATACCGGCACGCAGGTCGTTCATAATCTTCACGCGGTCGAGCGTTGCCACGTCGCTGTGTATGTAGTTGGCGCGTACGTCGTGGGCAAGAAGATACTCGGTAAGCTCCTCCGCCATACGCTTCGTGAGCGTGGTGACAAGTACACGCGAGTCGTGCTCGCGACACTGCACAATCTCCTCAAACAAGTCGTCAATCTGGTTCTCGCTCGGTCGCACTTCGATGATTGGGTCGAGCAGTCCGGTAGGACGTATAATCTGTTCAACCACAACGCCTCCTGCCTCATCTAACTCGAAGTCAGCAGGCGTTGCAGACACGTACACAACTTGATTGATCATATCCATGAACTCGTCGAACTTCAACGGACGGTTGTCGAAGGCTGCAGGCAGACGGAAGCCGTACTCCACAAGATTCTGCTTGCGGGCGCGGTCGCCACCGTACATGGCGCTTATCTGCGGCACCGACACATGGCTCTCGTCGATGAACATAAGGAAGTCTTTAGGGAAGAAGTCGAGCAGACAGTAAGGACGCTGACCGGGTTCGCGCCCATCGAAGTAGCGCGAATAGTTCTCGATGCCGGAGCAATGTCCAAGTTCCTTAATCATCTCCATATCGTACTCCACACGCTCTTTGATGCGCTGCGCACGAATATGGTCGCCCACCGACTCGAAGAAGTCGATCTGTTTAAGCAAGTCGTCCTGTATAAGGCGTATTGCCGATTCGGTCTGCTCTTTCGACGTTACGAACAGATTGGCTGGATAAATCTTGTAGTCGGCAAACTCCGCAATGCGCTGGAACGTAACGCTATCCACCTCCTCAATGCTGTCTATCTCATCGTCCCACCATGTTATGCGTAGCACATTGTCGCTGTAAGCCATGAATACGTCCACCGTATCGCCTTTCACGCGGAATGTACCACGCGTTAAGTCTATATCGTTGCGCAGATAGAGCGCATCAACGAGCTTACGCAAGAAAGCGTTGCGTTCTACCGTTTCGCCCCTCTTCACCGAGATGACGCTGTTAGCCATAGCCGTAGGACCACCCATACCATAGATACACGACACAGACGATACGACAACAACGTCCTTTCTGCCCGAGAGCAGCGCACTTACAGCCGACAGACGCAGTTTGTCGATGTCCTCGTTGATGGCAAGGTCTTTTTCTATGTACGTATCCGACGACGGCAGATAAGCCTCCGCTGATAATAATCGTAGTACGAAACGTAATACTCCACGGCGTTGTCGGGGAAGAAGCTCTTCATCTCCTCATACAACTGTGCAGCAAGCGTCTTGTTATGGCTCAATATGAGCGTAGGTCGCCCCACGTTGCTATTACATTAGCCATAGTGAACGTCTTGCCCGAGCCCGTTACGCCAAGCAACACTTGGGCATGTTCGCCATTCATCACCCCGTCGGTGAGCTGGCGTATCGCCTCGGGCTGGTCGCCCGTAGGCTGAAACTTTGAGGATATCTTGAAGTCCATATGTCGTCATTAAATTAAAATACACGCAAAAAGCGGAACTACAAATATATACAAAAGAAAGAAAACGCTCAAACATTTTATCGTTTTTATTCTAAAAAGATGCCATTAAGCCGTAATAACATGTAAAATCAGCAAGTTATAGCGTGAAGATTTTATAAAAAGAGAAAGTATTCTTTGTAGTTAAATAAATAATATGTATTTTTGCAGTTCAAAAAGTATCGAATTATGAAGAAATCACTATATGCTGCAATTCTTGCAACGGTTCTCTTCTCGAGTTGCGCCAATGAGTTCAACCGGGTCTACAAGACCTCTGACAACACATACAAATACGAATATGCCAAAGAGAGTTATGCCAACGGCAAGTATGTGCGCGCATCATCATTGTTGCAAGGTTTGGTGACAATGCAGAAAGGCACCGACAACGCTCAAGAGAGTCTTTACATGTTGGCTATGGCTGAATACAATAGTAAGGACTACGAGGGAGCAGCCGCTACATTCAAGAAATACTTCCAAAGTTATCCCAAAGGTGTATACGCTGAGAAGGCAGAGTTCTACATCGGCATGAGCCTCTACAACTGCACACCGGAGCCGCGTCTCGACCAATCGCAGACAGTAAACGCCATCGCTGCCTTTCAGGAGTATATGGATCTCTATCCCGACGGCGAGGATCGTGCTACTGCGCAGCAGAAGCTCTTCGAGTTGCAGGACAAACTGGTGCAGAAAGAACTCTACTCGGCTCAGCTCTACTACGACCTCGGTCAGTACTTCGGCAACTGCACATACGGAGGTAACAACTACGAGGCTTGCATCATCACTGCTCAGAACGCTCTGAAAGACTATCCTTACACCAACTTGCGCGAGAAGTTCTCGCTGCTCGTTATGAAGAGCAAGTTCGAACTGGCACAGCAGAGTGTTGAGGAGAAGAAGCTTGAGCGCTACCAGGATGCAGAGGACGAGTGCTACGGATTTATCAACGAGTACCCCGACTCAAAAAACAAGGCTACCGCAGAGAAGTACATAAGCAAGTGTAAGAACTACATCAAAGATTAATAATAATATTTGAACATACAAAATTCAATTATAAAAATATATGGATTATAAAAAGTCAAAAGCACCAGTAAACACAGTGACACGCAACATCATGGACCTCTGTGATCAGACTGGAAACATCTACGAGAGCGTAGCTATCATTTCTAAGCGTGCAAACCAGATTGCTGTAGAAATCAAGCAGGATCTCAACAAGAAGTTGGCTGAATTCGCTTCGTACAACGATTCGCTCGAGGAAGTGTTCGAAAACCGTGAGCAGATTGAAATCTCACGTTACTACGAGAAACTGCCGAAGCCAACACTTTTGGCAACTCAGGAGTTCATTGAGGGCAACGTTTACTTCCGCGACCCGTCACAGGACAACAATCAAGAGCAGGCGTAATGATACAACGTAAGCAATCGTTGTTCCTCTTGTTTGCTTTCATTGCCACGGTGGTTTGCCTTTGCTTACCTATAGCAGAGATAACACCGATGGGAATGGGCGGAAGCATTAAGCTCTACAACCTCTGCATCATCACAAGCGCAGGTGCCAACTACTCCGTATGCGGATTGTTCGGCATCCTCGCAATGAGTGCAGCACTCAGCTTGGGAACAATATTCCTCTACAACAACCGAAAGCTACAGAGCAAGTTTTGCGTATGCAACCTATTCTTACTCATAGCATGGTACATCGTACTGGGAGTGACAGCACGCAACACATCGCCTGTTGACTTCTCTTTCAACTTAGCTTTCGCAGCGTGTCTGCCTGCCATAGCTGCCATTTTGGTATTCATGGCTCGCGCTGGAGTGATACACGATGAGAAACTCGTGCGTGCAGCAGACAGAATTAGATAAGAACTTTTATAATTTACATACTACGACAAAGGCTGTGAAGCGATAGTGCTTCACAGCCTTTATTGTTTTGTAGCCATTGAACCATGCTACAGTAACGCGGTATAGTTGCTTTCGCAGCGTTGGAACGATGCTACCATAACTATTAGTTCAACTTACAGCTTCAGCTTCTTCTTCACTGGTTTACTCTCATTGCTCATGCGGTCGAGTGCCGTCACAACGTATGTATAGCGTGCAGTGCCGTCAACGTAAGGCAACTTATAGTGCTCTTTGTCGGTGATAGTAACTATCTTTGCAGGATTATCCAAATTGATTTTCTCACCCTTCTCAAAGCGATAGACAACGTACTTGTGTACCTCATCATCCCAATGCTTAGCCTTAGGCTTTGTCCAGAACAACACGTATCCGTCGCTTGTCCACACCGGCTTCACCTTCTTCGGCTTCTTCGGAGCCTTCGATCGATGAAAGGCATCAGTGGTTGCAGGGCTGGGTAACGCCAATACTTGTTGCGGAGCATTGTGCCGTAGTTGCCTACATTGTCTACTGCAGCCTTAGCATACCAAAGCACGGTGCCGTCTACGTTAGGCAACTTGGAGTGCAACGCAAACTTAGCCGGCATCTGATTTATCTTCGGGTTGTCCACATCAGCAAACTTCGCTGTGCGCTCAACGTCTTCACCGATATACAACGGACGTGCCGATGCGTAGCGGTTCCACCACTCTATCAGTGTCTTATAGTCGGCTGCGGTATGACCAATCTGCCAATACAACTGTGCACACTATAGTCAATCCATCCGTTGTTCACCCACAACAGTACGTCGGCATAAAGGTCGTCATAGTTCTGTGTACCTTTGGTAAGGCTGCCCACCTCTATTCCATCGCGTTTGTTGCGATAGATGCCAAAAGGCGATATGCCGAACTTCACCCACGGCTTCAGACGGTGGATAGCTTCGCCACACTCCTTAATGAACACGTTCACATTGTCACGGCGCCAGTCCTCACGATTGCTGATGCCATTGCTGTTCGCAGCATATTCGCGGTCGTCTGGTATCTGCAGCCCAGCTACTGGGTACGGATAGAAATAGTCATCCATGTGTATGCCGTCGATGTCGTAACGCTCGACGATGTCGTTCACCACCTTTATAATATACTCGCGGTTCTCGCGCATACCTGGATTAAGAATGAAGAGTCCGTCGTAAGGGAACACACGTCCCGGATTGGTCATTGCTATGTGTTTCGGGTCGAGACTCGAAGTGAATTTAGTCTTTGCACGATATGGGTTCAGCCAAGCGTGCAACTCCATGCCACGCTTGTGGCACTGGTCGATCATCACTGCAGTGGGTCCCAGTACGGTTGCGGTGCCTTACCCTGTACGCCTGTAAGGAAGCGGCTCCACGGCTCAATATCACTCTGATAGAGAGCATCGCACTCGGCACGCACTTGGAAGAAGATAGCGTTCACGCCATCCTTCTGCAACTCGTCGAGTTGATAGGTCAGTGTCTGCTGCATCTTCTCGGTAGACATACCGATGAACTGCCCGTTCACGCACTGAATCCACGCTCCGCGAAACTCACGCTTTTTAGGCGTGTAGCCATTGCTGGCAGCAAACAGATTGGCACAGAACATCAGCAGTGCCAAGAAAAAGACTTTTCTAATGTTTAGATTGTTTGTCATTATGATTGTACTGATTATTTATATTCTATTTTCATCGTGTTGAATAACAATCACAGAATTAGTTTTTAGAGGTCAATCGCTTTATAACGCTATATGCATTATATAATCCGAGCTCGCCAGCTTTGCTCAAGTCGGCAATGCTTCCTGCTGCGAGCCGTTCTTTATGCGCGCCAATCCTCGGTTATAGTAAGCCTCAGCGAGTCCGTTGTCGATATTTATGGCACGTGTAAAGTCGTCGATGGCGTGTGCATAGTCCTTATTGACGAGCAGCGCGCAACCGCGGTTGTAATACAGGAACTGGTTCTCGTGATCGAGCATGATAGCCTGATTGAGGCAGTCGACAACCTTTGAACGATTTAACGCAAATGTCATATCATGATTAAGCCTGTCTTTTTCGACAGTGCTATTCGACAATACAGTCGCATTGCTAAACTCGTTAGCCATCGACTGGCAGTAGGCTTTATGCCAAAGAGCCAATACGGATGTGCTGTCCGATTCGAGTACCGTATTAAGGTCGCTGAGCGCAGCGTCATAATTCTGCGTCACACTCTCTGCCACAGCCCTTTGGATGAGCAACGGCATGATACGCTTCTCGCTATGCTCGGAATTGATACGAGTCGACAGCGAGTCGACAACAGCAAGATAATGTTGCGAGAGCGTCTCGTCAAGGCACTGCTGCTTGTTATTAACATAGATAACAAGCGATGGGTTGCGTCGGTTGAATGCGTCTACACTCGGCACAAAAGGCTGATAAGAGCGCACATCATTAGCGTAGCGCACCAACGAGAGGCAGAACATCGGCAGCGGCTCGTTGCCAGCCACACGATTCTGTACACGTCCTCTATAATCGCTCTTGTATTCATGCTCAGCGGAGTTGTCGTCGGACACTACAATTTGGTTATATTTCTCCATGTCTATCTCGCTGCGACGGCGCATCTGCTTCGCCTTAGCTGCGCTCCAACGCATCTGTTTGCCCACGCGCTTGTCCATCTGCGCCTTCAAGATGCGGAACTCGTCGAGTTCAGCCTTAGCCGTCATACCAAGACGGCGATAGCAGTTGGCACGTCGCGAAAGACCAGTCCAGAAGTTTGGAAACTGATTGATAACCGTTGAATAGTCGCGTATGGCAGCACGCAGATTGCCTGTCTTATCAAGCAATATGGCGCGGTTGAAGATTGCGAGCACATTCTTTGGCTCCATGCGTATCACGTAATCGAAGTCCTCAATGGCACGATTGTCGTCACCAAGGTTCATGCGGAGCAGTCCACGATTGTAATGAGCGAGGAAGTTATCGGGATCGAAATCTATGGCGGTGTCATAGTCGGACATCGCGCCACGCAGGTTGTTGGTGTTATAGCGCGCCAAAGCACGGTTGACATAGTTGGCAGCGTTTTTGGGCTTCAGGTGTATCACCTTACTAAGATATGTGTCGGCATTCTTCCACTCGGCACGCGAGAGAGCAATCATGCCACGCATATTCCATGCATCCACATCGTATGGAGCCACCTGCAGAGACTTGTCGAGCCATTTATCGGCAGTGAGTGTGTCGGCTTGCAAGAGGTAGACCTGCGCCTTTAACGAATAGGCACTGGCATAGGACTTCCAACGTGTGATAACAGTATCAAGGTCGAGCTGCGCCTGAACGTAGTCCTTGTCCTCAATACGACAGAGCGCACGGTTGTACCACGCTGTTTGGTTCTGTGGGTTCAGATTTATAGAGCGTGTGTAATCGTCAATGGCTTGTGCATAGTGCTTCTGACGAATGTGGCAGAGTCCGCGCAACTCGAACATGTTAAAGACATACGGATTGAGTTCTATCGCCTTAGTCACGTCAGCCTCAGAACCCGTATAGTCGTCGAGATAGAACTTTGCAAGTCCGCGATAAAACCAAGGCTCGTAGAGATAAGGCTTTGCAGCAAGAGCTTGGTTGAAGTACTGAATAGAAAGCACATAGTCCTCATAGTACAATGCGCTCTGTCCCGAGATAATAAGACGATTGGTGTTGTATTGCGCCCGTATCTCATGCAACGGCAAAATAGCAAGTAATATAAGGACTATGATATGCTTCATAAAATAATATGTGTTTATTTTCTGGGTATCTTCGTGCGATAAGCGCAGCGGAAACGACCTTGCAGAAGGTCCTTAAGCTTACCGCGAATCATCTGTTTGCGCATCGGCGATATACGGTCAACGAACACTGTACCCTCCAGATGGTCGAACTCGTGCTGCATCACGCGAGCCAAGTAACCTTCCACCCATTCGTCGTGTTCTACGAAGTTCTCGTCTTGATAGCGTACATGTATGCGTGTCGGACGCTTCACATTCTCGTGTATTCCGGGCAGCGAGAGGCATCCCTCCTCCATCGTCTTCTTCTCCGAATTCTCATCGTACTCAAGGATGTGCGGATTGATGTATGCGTGTCTGAAACCCTTGTACTCTGGATAGTCCTCGCTGAGTACATCAATATCAATAACAACAACGCGAATATCCAAACCAACCTGTGGAGCAGCAAGACCGATACCGTCGCTTGCGTCCATTGTTTCAAACATATTAGCTATCAATGTCTGCAATTCGGGATAGTCAGGAGTGATGTCCTGAGCCTCTTTACGTAAGACAGCGTTGCCGTAAGTATAAATAGGTAAAATCATGATTCTGTTATTTTCCCTTCATCCGAAGGTAATCTTGTAGAATGATTGTGGCACTTATTTCGTCGACAAGTGCTTTGTTCTGACGGGCCTTCTTACTTATGCCACTATCAATAATCGTCTTATGAGCCAATACAGATGTGAAGCGTTCGTCGTAGAACTCAACAGGAATGTCGGGAAGCGTCTTGCGCAACTTGGCTACAAACTGCTTCACACGAGGAAGGTTCTCGCTCGGCTCGCCGTTAAGTTGTTTCGGCTCACCCACAACGATACGTTCTACGCTCTCACGAGCCACGTAATTCTGCAAGAAACTCATAAGTTCGCACGTAGCAACTGTCGCCAATCCGCCAGCTATGATTTGTAGTGGATCGGTGACAGCTATACCCGTGCGCTTCTTTCCATAATCAATCGAAAGTATTCGCGCCACTATATTAATAATGTTTTAGAATTATTTCTTGTAAAGAAGCCAAGCACCTGGGTACTGACCAATGAGCTGATCACGAGACTGTGCAGCCTCTCCCTTTGTTGCGAATGTAGCAGCAACAACGCGATAGAGGTTACGATCTGAATTGAATACAATCTGCGCATTGTGACCAGCAGCCTTCAACTGGCTCTGCAAGCCTTCCGCATTAGCCTTCACGCCGAAAGAACCAACAACAACGCTGAAGTTGTTCAAACCCGAACCATCAACAAGAGTAAAGTTCTCCGAACGTACTGCTACGTTGTCAGTGTTGTCTACAACTGTTGTTTCCGTTACAGGTCGCTCTACGAGCGGAGCTACAACCGGCACTTCTTCTTGAACAGGTGCGACTGGCTGCTCTGCTGGTTGCTCCTGCTTTGCTTGAGCCTTCTCGTAAGCCTTCTTGTATGCGCTTTCGCTTGATTTACAGCTTGTAAATGCCAATACAGCACAGAGACCTGCGCACAAAAACATATTCTTCTTCATATTCTTAAATGATTTAATTGATTTATCGATTGTCGTTTTTATACATTTTGATGCGAAATTACAAAATATATCATAAACAAAGGACTATCACGTGCATAAAGTTTGTTAAATAGGGCTGACACAAAATTTTTATTAAAAAAGTTGCAAAGAAATTACTTTATACAAAAACTTTTGCTATATTTGCACTATCATAATTTATTAACTTAAAATTAAAAGACATGAAAGCATTAGGTTACATTGGAGCATTCCTCGGCGGTGCACTCGCCGGAACTGCATTAGGAGTTCTTCTCGCCCCAGAAAAGGGAAGTGAAACACGCACACGCATCGGTGACGCTGTTGGCGATCTGCAAGAAACACAACATCCGCGTTAGCCGCAAAGAGGTTGAGGACCTTGTTGATGATATCAAGGACGCAACTGACGACGAAATTTAATAACAAGCAACGAAAGCAAAACGTAAAGCAAGATGTTCTCAACAGATAAAAACATAGAGACCATTGCTGAGCTTATCGAAGCTGTCAAGAATTACATCGGGCTTCAAACAAAATATGCGAAGCTCGATGTAATTGAAAAGATTGTGCGACTGCTCACAGCACTTACTATGTTGGCTATGCTATTGTTGCTTCTTTTCATCGGACTAATCTATCTATCCTTTGCAACAGCTTACGCGCTCGCACCACTCATTGGAACAGCGTTGGCATTTGCCTGCGTTGCGGGTGGTTATTTTGTCATGCTCTTTCTGTGCATGATATTTAGAAAAAGATGGATTGAACGTCCACTCGTAAAGTTTCTCGCTGGTCTGCTGATGAACGAACAGTAATCAGCATCACTTTTATACACATACATTTATGTCACAAATCGAACCCATTGAACTACCGCAGACTATCACCTCGCTCGAAGACATTTCTGCATACAAGGATAGTTTACACAAACAAATTGAACAAGAAGAGGAGCGTATAGCCAACAAGTGGAACGACCTGTTTCACAAAGAAGAAACTATGCCTCAAGGCAAAGCTCAGAAGTTCGCAAAGATGCTGAGTTTAGGTACAACTATGTTCGATGGAATGATGCTCGGTTGGAAACTTTACCGCAAATATCAAGAAGGGGCTTTCATATTGGGAAGAACAAAAAAGAAGCGCAAGTAAGCCCTACGCTTCATTCTTAATTAGTCATTATTCATTATTAATTCCTAACCCCTAATACTCAACATTCAGTTTAAGCCCATCGTACGCCAACGTAAGTCCATTTGGCATACGTTTGTTTGCCTCATCATATAGTCCGATGTGGTGGCATACATGCGTTATATACGTTTGCTTTACACCTATCTGTTGTGCAAATCTCGCTGCATCATCAACCAATTGGTGTGAATGATGCTCCTTCTCAAAGCGCAAAGCGTTCACCACAAGCGTCTCCACACCTTCGAGATACGGCAACTCTGTATCACATATTGTCTTCATATCCGTGATATAAGCGAACTTGCCGATGCGAAATCCTAGTATCGGCATTTTGCCGTGCATCACTTCTATTGGCATTATCTCCAAATCGCTATGTGCAAAGGCTCGTGCGGACGCACATTATGTAGTTCAAGACGTGGCACTCCAGGATAAAGATGTTCTTCAAAACAATATGGCATAGCAATCGCACTTGCTCACATGTCTTCTCGTCACCATACAAATGTATTGGTCCAAACACAGAGAACGGGCGCAAGTCGTCGATACCTCCTACATGATCGTAATGTATGTGTGTGAGTAGTATGGCATCCAATGGCTTGAATGGTAGCGGCATCAGCTGCTGGCGTATATCCGGACCGCAATCGATAAGCACACGTGTGCCACCTGCCGACTCAATAAGAGCTACGCAGCGCAGACGACGGTCACGCAGATCGCTACTGCGACACACCTCACACTGGCAGCCAAGCGACGGTACGCCACCAGACGTGCCAGTACCAAGCAATGTAACCGTAATTGTATTTTTGTTTGACATCATTCGTAATCATTTACCAGTGACTTGTCAGCACATCTATAGCCGTATCTACCAACTCGCCTACTTATATAACATTCACTTCTGGATGTATCTCTATGCCGAACTTGTTGCGCACGTCTTCTATGATACGCTTATAGAGCGCGACAACCTCCCCACCCGTTGCTCCGCCACGATTGACGAGTACAAGTGCCTGACGGTCGTGCACTCCTGCCCTACCGAGCGATGCACCTTTCCATCCACACTGCTCAATCATCCAGCCTGCAGGAATCTTAATATGTTCAGCATCCACAACGTAATGCGGCATCCCCTCATACCGTGCAGCAAGACGTTCATATACATCGCGCCCAACTACAGGATTCATAAAGAAGCTGCCGGCGTTACCCATAACCTTCGGGTCCGGCAGTTTTGCCTCGCGTATATTTATGATGGTCTGACGCAACTGCTGCGCTGTCGGCTTACTTATTCCTTGCTCCTCAAGCGAGTGGCGTATATTGCCATAATCGAGGTCTGGACAGAAATTTAACGAGAAGCAGTATGTCACGTGGGTTATCACGTAATGGTCTTTCCACTCGTTTTTGAAACGGCTCTGACGATAAGCATATTTGCAATCCTCATTTGTCATCTCCACTACGTTGCCCGTAGCAATATCCACAGCCTCCACCATTGTTATCAAGTCCTTTGCCTCAACGCCGTATGCACCTATATTTTGCACCGCACTAGCCCCCACCTCGCCTGGTATCAGCGAGAGGTTCTCAGCTCCATGCCAACCATTGTCGACAGCGTAGGCTACGATATCGTCCCACGTTTCGCCGGAGCCACAACGCAGCCATACCTTCTTATCGCTACGCTTCACCACTTCACGTCCCTTAATAGCCGAATGAAGCACCGTTCCTGTGAAGTCGCGAGTGAGCAGTAGATTGCTTCCGGCACCGATGATAAGTAGTGGGCGGTCTGCTTCCGTAAGCGTGCGCACAAATGTCTGCACATCGTCTACATCACCAAACTCCACAAAGCGACGACACAAACCAGCTATACCGAATGTATTGTGCGCAAGTAGATTATAATTCTTGAGGTCTTTCATCACATTATAAGTTTCATTAGTTTCCAGCCACCATCTTTCTTGCGAAAAGTTAGTTCTGTTTCTATACCATTAGCAATGCCTCGTATCACGAAAATCTTCTGATTACTCTCCGTATATTTCTGTCCATAAAGTATATTATAAATCACCTTATTGGGCAGTTCTGGAGCAAACGATAACCACTGTTCGGGTGCGAGAATGCCATTCATTGTCTCAAAATCGTCATCAGGACTCGGTCCGCTGAACTCCAATGGGTCATTAACGCTTGCCACCTGGAAAGCGGTATCGTTCACAAATTCCTGATAGAAATGCAAGAACGAAGCGTTCTTACTCTTAGCCAGACTCTCGTTGCGTATGGAAGTCATCATCCACAGACCACGTCTGCGCTCAAAGACATATTGCTTCATAGTATACTTTGGTAGGTTTATGCGCTCCACTACGACGTGCGAGATAGAGGTATCCTTCACCACTTCCATTTGGTGCTGATTGTCAAATATCAATGTATAGAAGTCTTGATTCATAAAAAAGTGGTCAGTCTTCCACGCTTTCCTTGCAATGTAGGTTTTCTCCTTACCAGTAAACACGGGCAGTGGGAACACGATGCGCTTGCTTTGCAACTTACGATTGGCAGCAAAGTTAAAGAAAAAGTCGTCGAAGAGTTCGTCTGCGGCTTTCGGCATTGGTGTCGCAGCAATAATTTCATCTTCTACAGAATCCAACACAGCGGTTGTATCGACCGTAATAATGGTGTCGCTATCTACGGCAGATGTGTTTTTCTCGGTGCATCCAGAAGATGAAAAACAAACGATGCCCACCAAAATAGCGAGCACTACGAATAAAACTGATTTTCTCATACTACAATCTATACAATTGACAGGCTTTACAAAGCCCTCAAATTTTTGGCAAAAGTACAACTTTATTTCGATAAACTTCTTTATTAGACTAAAAAATATTACCTTTGCAATGATTTTTATATGTTAGTAAATAAGCTATATAATTTTAATTATGTTAGAAAAGATAGAAGAGCTTCTTAAGGAAGTGAACAATCTTAAGGCGTCAAATGCTGAAGAGATTGAACAACTGCGACTGAAATACCTCAGCAAGAAGGGCGAGATTACAGCTCTTATGGCTGATTTCCGCAACGTAGCTGCGGATCAAAAGAAGGTAGTCGGCATGAAGATTAACGAGCTGAAGCAGGCTGCCATGCAGAAGATTAACGAGCTGAAGGAACAGAATGCTGAGGCGGAGGAGTCGGCTGACGACATCGACTTAACACGCTCGGCTTACCCTATAGCTCTTGGCACACGCCATCCGCTTACCATTGTGAAGAATCAGATAATTGACATATTCCAGCGCATGGGCTTCACGCTTGCAGAAGGACCGGAGATTGACGACGACTTGCACGTATTCACAAAGCTTAACTTCGCAGCAGACCATCCGGCACGTGACATGCAGGACACATTCTTCATCGAGCAGAGTGCCTCAGAAGTGACCAAGAACATTCTTCTGCGTTCGCACACATCAAACGACCAGAGTCGCATCATGGAGCGCCAGCAGCCTCCAATCCGCGTCATCTGCCCGGGTCGTGTGTATCGCAACGAGGCCATCTCAGCACGCGCTCACTGCTTCTTCCATCAGCTTGAGGGTCTTTACATTGATAAGAACGTGTCGTTCACCGACTTGAAGCAGGTGCTTCTCACCTTCGCACGCGAGCTCTTCGGTCCGGACACAAAGATTCGTCTGCGTCCGAGCTACTTCCCCTTCACAGAGCCAAGCGCAGAGATGGACATCTCTTGCCACATTTGTGGCGGTAAGGGCTGCGGTTTCTGCAAGCACACTGGCTGGGTAGAGATTTTGGGTTGCGGTATGGTCGACCCGAACGTGCTCGAAGCTTGTGGCATTGATAGCAAGGTGTACACCGGCTACGCTTTCGGTCTTGGCATCGAGCGTATCACCAACTTGAAGTATCGTGTAGCCGACCTGCGTATGTTCTCTGAGAACGATGTACGCTTCCTCGACGAGTTCGTTTCTGCCGACTAAAAGCATACATTATATATAAAGCAACTGGAGCAAAGTCCGATTGTTGTACATTATACAACGAACGGGGCTTTACTCCTGTTGTTTTTTATGATAACTGCATATCTTTTTTATTATATAGCAACATTTTAGGCTAACTAATTTCGGTTTGTGCTCAGTTTGTGCTAACTTTGTTGCTAACTATGCACTCAAACAATACGATAGAAAAGAGTTTCACTACAGAACATGCCATGCTGTTCTTCAAAGAGATTGAAGAAGTGGCTGCAGGCAGCTTCGCCATTCATGCGAAGTACGCTATGTTGCGCGATATATTCAAGCGCATAGTGAATCAAGCACTCTCACAAACAAGTATTAACTTTATAGGCTTATTCGCAAGGTCGACTACCTTATGAAGCAGTTGGATGTGCCCACTGACACCGCTCAACTAATTCACAATACACGGCGAATGCTTAATGCCATACACACCACATCAGAAAACGAGCTGACCACTTCGCTTCCGTACGACCTAAACGCAACGACGTTGCTCGTAGAGTTGTTGTGCGAAAGTATGGCACCCACATCGCTAACATCCTACTTCCCTACCACCAACCGCAAACGACGTTGGAGCAAACTTGACGCTAAAGTCTTGCGCTGCGTCGTCGAACAATGGGACGATCAATATATCTACGCCACGGAGGAACAGAATGCTTCATCCGTTAAGGTGTGTTATAGTACACAGAACGAGTATCTATGGTTGGGAGGAAAAGCCGATTGGTCGTACTTGAAACAGATTTTGCATAAAAACACACAAATCAACCTCGTGCATATTCGCATCGAGGACGGCGTGTATATGCCCGAACTCATCATCTACGAACCCGATTATCTGATAGATATCACCGCCGTCGCCTCGTGTTTCGAGACCTACGCCGAGTCGCCATACGTCCACTTGCTCAACATGTTGAAGCCACCACCCAATACCGTACATATACACTTGGGTAACCTCGCTGGACAATTCCTCGACGAAACAATACACAACAAACACACCTCCTTCAACGAGAGCATTATCGACTTCTTCCATCACAACGCTATAAGCCTCACTTCATGCGAAGACCTCAAGGATACACAGACCGTGGCTCGCTTCTACAGCGATGCACGCCAGCAGCAACAAAATATAGCGAACCTCATTGGCAAGGTATTACCACAAGAGGTTAAAGAGTTCGATGCACGTGCCGTAGTGCTTGAGCCAACGTTCTTTAGTGAGGTATTGGGTATTCAGGGACGACTCGACTTGCTGCACGTAAAGAATGGTGACATCACCATCATCGAGCAGAAGTCGGGCAAGGGTGCATTCGTGCCTTTCCCCACCGACGATTTCAATCCCAACCGCCCCGAACCGCAAGTGAAGCACCTCGTGCAGCTCTCGCTCTATCGCGCCTTGTTCAACTACGAGTTCGGCAAGCGTGCCGACCAGTTGCGCCACTTCATGCTCCTCTACTCAAAGTATTCTGAGGGATTGGTATCGATAGCCAATATGCCACAACTCACCTTGCGCGCCATACGTATGCGCAACCTTTTGGCGTGGCTCAACATTAGCTGCACAAATGACGGCTTCAACATTCTCACCTCACTAACACCCGAGATACTCAACCGCAACCATCTCACAGGACGATTGTGGGTTCAATGGGTGCGCCCCGAATTGGAACGCACTCTCAATCCTATAAGCCAAGCCTCAACCTTAGAGCGTGCCTATTATCTGCGTTTCCTGCGTTTCATCAGCAAGGAGCATCTGCTCTCAAAGATTGGAAACAAAACAAAAGACGACAGCGGATTTGCAGCCGCATGGCTCGACACGCTCGAAGACAAACGTGCTGCGGGTAATATCTACGAAGAATTAACCATTGAATCGTTCGGCGAGAACGGCGATACTATCGAGCGTTTACAACTGAAGTTCAGTACTGCACGTTCGGTAGACACTTCCAATTTTCGCTTGGGCGACATCGTAATCCTCTACCCTTACCGCCACGGCGAAGTGCCGAACGCCTGCGCTCAGATGGTTCACCGCGCATCTATCAGCAACATTACAGAAGCAGGCGTAGAGGTGGTGCTGCGCAACCCACAAACCGACCATCGTCTGTTTCTTTCTGCCGAAGACACACGCTGGGCGATAGAGCACGATATGTTTGAGTCGTCCGTAAAATCGCTATATAGTGGTTTACACAGTTTTCTCTCCACACCTCAACCACGCCGCGACCTTATCCTTTGTCAGCGCAAGCCGACTGTCGACGAAAGCATTACGCTCGCAGGCGACTATGGTGCCTTCAACCAGCTCGTGCTACATGCCAAACAAGCACGCGACCTATTCCTCGTAATCGGACCTCCAGGAACGGGCAAAACATCGTTCGCCTTACTCTACATACTCAAAGAGGAGCTAACCAACCCCAACGCCAACGTCCTGCTCCTCTCCTACACCAACCGAGCCGTCGACGAAATATGCAGCAAACTTGTAGAGAGCGACATCGACTTCCTACGTATCGGTTCGGAGCTCAACTGCGAAAAGACATTCAAACCCCACCTGCTCTGCAATCGTGCTACGACTTGTCCCAACGCACACGCTGTAGCCAATCTCATCAGCAACACACGGGTATTCTGCGCCACAACGACTGCGCTCAATGCCAACATCCACCTACTGAAGATTAAGCACTTCGACCTCGCCATAATCGACGAAGCCTCGCAGATACTCGAGCCTCATCTCATCGGTCTGCTCTCGGCACGCACCTCCATAACTCAAAACTCAATCAGTCGTTTCGTGCTCATCGGCGATCATAAGCAGCTACCTGCCGTGGTGCAGCAGACCGCAGAGGAGTCGCAGGTGGACGAACCTGAGCTACACGCCATACACCTTACCAACTGTCGTCTCTCGCTCTTCGAGCGTCTGCTCACTAACTGCAAGACCACCGACGGCTACAATCCACACCTCGTCTACATGCTCACACGTCAGGGACGCATGCATCAGGAGATAGCCGAGTTTTCGAACATCGAGTTCTACGGCAGTAAGCTCGCCGTTGTGCCGCTACCTCATCAGACGCTACCGCCAGATACGGATGTGACAGAAAGTACTCCACATTCAACACTCAACACTCCGAACGGAATCGTTCAGATATTGAACGCCCATCGCATAGCGTTCATCGCCTCGCCACGTGTGGGCAATACTACGGCAATGAAGACCAATCAGGTCGAAGCGGAGATAATAGCAGCTACAGTGATGCAGATATTCAGCAGCACAGCCGACAGTTTTGACGAAGCACAGACCATAGGCATAATCGTGCCCTACCGCAACCAGATTGCTACAATACGCAACGCTATCGACGCTGCCTATCGCACGATGTTCGGCAACGCTGACAGCAAGCAGGATGAAGCACAACGTAACAAACTTCACAACATCACTATCGATACCGTGGAACGCTATCAAGGTTCGCAACGCGACTATATCATCTACGGCTTCACCGTGCGCCACCCCTATCAACTCCGCTTCCTCACAAACAACACATTCGAGGAGGACGGAATGCGCATCGACCGCAAACTGAACGTAGCCATGACTCGCGCACGACTGCATCTGATTATGGTGGGCAACCCCGAAGTACTTCAGCAGGACGAGACGTTCAGCCGACTCATCAACTTCGCAAAACAGAGAGATGCCTACTACGACATACCTGCAGAGAAATATTGCGCAGGCAACTTCCTTGTGAATACAGACAAAGAATAACAACTAAAAACACATAGCAATATGAACACAATAACCATGCTCGGCACGGGCAACGCAACCGTCACCCAATGCTACAACACCTGCTTCGCCCTACAGACCGACACCACCCTACTGCTCGTTGACGGCGGTGGGGGCAACGGCGTACTCAGACAACTGAAGAAAGCAGGTATCGGCATCGCAGACATACATCATCTCTTCGTCACCCACGCCCACACCGACCACATATTCGGCGTGATATGGATAATACGTATGGTGGCGCAATGTAAAGACTACGAGGGTCAGTTCCACGTGTATGGAAACGACAAGGTGCAACTCGTAATTAGCACCATCATTGACATGATTCTCGCCAAGAAACAACTGGCAAAGGTGGCTGAGCGTGTTGTCTTCCACGAACTGCACGATGGCGACAAGTTCGAGGTGGGCGACATCGGTATGCAGTGCTTCGACATCCACTCCACAAAGGAGAAGCAGTATGGTTTCCGTGCCGAACTGCCCGGAACTACTGTCGCTTGTCTCGGCGACGAACCGTACAACCAGCAGAACCGTCTCATGGTAGAACACGCCGACTGGCTCCTCTGCGAGGCTTTCTGTCTCTACGCCGACCGCGAGGAGTTCAAGCCCTACGAGAAGTCGCACAGCACGGCGCTCGACGCCGGCAAGCTCGCCACCGAACTCGGCGTAAAAAACCTACTGCTCTACCATACCGAGGAGAAGACTCTTGCCACACGCCGCGAGACATACACACGCGAGGCAGCGCAGCACTTCAAGGGCCGCATCGTTGTGCCCGACGACCTGGAAGAAGTTCTGCTGTAAACCATTCGTAGCGGAGGTCTCCGGCCTCCGCTACGCCCAACAAGACAAGCATTACACATACTTATATAAGCGTATCCGACATGTTTCGTATAAGTAATAAAAACAAAAGAACTATCGTTTTTATTACTTATACGAAACAAAAATGGTATCATAATCAAACCAAAATAGTTGCTTGGTCTTTACCCAACATCGGACACCGAACGCAATCTGATTGGGCGGCGGACGCAATCTGATTGGGCGGCGGACAATCCAATCGGATTGCGTTCGGGTGACGGTGAGAAAAGCTTACGATAGAACTTCAGTTGCTTAACCAATGTTATATGGCAAAGTTACACTTTCGTTCTTATACCACCCACCAATTATCCCAAGCAGGTCTAACCATCGGAAATAAAAGGATAGCAAGGTGATGTAATGTTGGCAGAGCAAATCAAGGCGCAGCGCATTCTTGACATCCAGAGAGAGGGTCTTGTGGATTGGGACAAGGTGAAGAAGTCACGCATGACACTTACCAAGTGGATGGATGACTTTGTGAAGTACACGAGTTAAGCGATTAATAAAAGTGCAATCACCGCAATAATACTATTGGTTTTAAGTTTTTTAAAATAAAAATTACGCTAAAATCTGCCGAATAACTTAAAGTGAGTTATTTACGAATTTTTCACCTCAACTGACACGGTTAATTTTCTGTAATTATATAATGTGGCAGAATCGTAATTGCAGAAAAAGACGTATTTTTGTAGCTAAATATTCAGAATAGCTAATGAATAAAGAAAAACACGATTTCTTCCTCCATTCCAATGAGGTGAACCACATCAGCAAGGAGGATTACGACAAGATAGAACTGTTGGTGAATGCGACAAAGGCTTTTGCCCGCAGCACCTACCAGTGTGTCTATATCATCGACTATTTTCATCAGGACTTCATCTATGCATCAGACAATCTCGCTTATCTCTGCGGATTGGAACCCGAGCAACTGATGGAGGCAGGCTATCAGATGTATATAGACCATGTGCCGGATGCCGACCTGCAGATGCTGCTCGAAGTAAACAAGAAGGGATTCGACCTTTTCAACGAACTGCCCGTAGGCGACCGACTTGACTATACCATCTCGTATGATTTTCATCTTACCAATGGCAATCATAGCCGACTGATTCATCATCACCTCACCCCTATCCTCCTTTCTGATGACGGAAGAATATGGCTTGCTCTTTGCACCGTATCGTTGGCAGCTACCGATGAGCCGGGACATATCATAATGCAGAAGAATGGTGAGCGCGGCTATTTTGAATATTCCACCTCGCGCCACAAGTGGGAAAAGAAAGAAGGCATAACCTTGAGCGAGACAGAGAGAGAAGTATTGAGATTGTCTGCCCAAGGTTACACGATGAATGATATTGCCGACCGACTGTGCAAATCGGTTGACACTATAAAGGCTTGCAAGCGCAACCTTTTCGCTAAGCTTGGCGTGAAGAACATTGCCGAAGCGCTGTTTCATGCCACAAACTATCAGATGATATAATCAGAATCATATCTCTTCCAGCAATGGCGAGAGATAGAACTTGGGGAAGTATTTCACCTCCTTGCCTTCCACAAGGTTTGCGAGAATGTTGGCACAATAGCCGGCGGCAATATATGCCCGATGCCCAGTTGCGGGAAAGATGCCTCAGAATAATGCCTGATGGTTCATCCACCCAAGGCACAGGCATCTGCCAGAACATACCGTACTGCGAGATATACTTGCCCAATGAGCAACGGAAATCATCCGAACCTTTTTTCACTACTTCGCTGAATGGATAGCCTTTCGGTTTCTCTATTGCGAGAAAGGCAGCCTTGCCAAGATTGACGGCATGGATAACGGTGATGCCCTGCTCCTTACATTTCTCATCGAAAGCGAAAGAGGCTTCGTTGTCATGCAAGGTTGCATTCACCGCATACCGGATGCCCGACAAGTCGCATGCATCCACATCTTCCATCGTCAGCGTATCCTTTTCTATGCGATAGATTTGAAATCTATCTTCCTGCCGAGGGCTTTCATGGAAGTCATGGCGCAAGGCACAGGAAGCTATCAAGCTTCCCATGTCTGCGCCACTGATCAACAGTTTTATTTGGTTGTTCATTTAAAGAGAGATTTATTGTCGTTACACCATTATTGGATGCCGTAGATAGACATATTACATTCTGTTCTTCTGGCTTTTTCCTGCACCTGTACCTTTATACTTGCTTCTTGTAGTGTTGAACTTATACCGTACAGTAAGCGACACTTTGCATGTTGACTGTATATCACCAATCATCTCCTTCTTTTTGCCATAATGCGCACTCATGTGGACATCGTCTGTTCCAAACAAATCATAGACAAGGAACTGGAACGACAAACGATCCTTCAAGAAAGCCTTATATACAGATACATTGGTACAAAATCTTGGCTTATACGAATATATATTTCTTCCATATCCTTTTGTGGTATACGACATCATCCACGTTAACATTGCCAACTTGGTGTTGAAGGTGTTATTAAAGCGGAATACTGCCATAGGTTTGTTGGATATTTTGCCATTATGTGCATCCATATCAAGCCACTGTTTTACCAAAGATGCCGTAAATGAAGGATACCAAATGCCAAACGAAGGGCGTAAGTTGATGGAAGCATCTACATGATTATATGCCTTTCCATTCACAGGCTTAAGCAGTCCTATTGCAGGATTGTCTTTGTAAGTCTCCACATTCGACATCATCGTATGCGAAGTATGGCTGTAGGTCATATCGAAAGTCAACCATTTGTAAGCCAACTCGTAGTTGAGATTTTTGCTTATCTCAGACACTAAGAATGGATTTCCGGTTTCATATGTGTAGCGGTTGTCATACTGTATGCCGCTGCGCAAGTAATGATAGGAAGGGCGGTCGATATCGGTAGCATAGCTCAGCTGCATCTGCACCTTGCCCACAGGCATCGACAAGCTGATGGATGGGAACCAATTGCCGTACGACTTGCTTTGCCCAGGCACATACTTGCAATATTCATAGTAGTTGAAGTCGATGTACTCGTATCTCAGTCCTGCCTCCATGCTCACGTTTCCGAAATCTCTTGAATATGCCAGGAATGAAGAAGCCATGCTTTCTGTTATACGACTGTCGTCATCCGAAACGAAGTTGGTTGGCACAACCTGATACTTAGATATGCGATGCGTGTTGGAATATTCACCGCCCAAAGATAACTCACCACCCAACAATGGGTAAGAAAGCACCAACTTGGAAGCCAACAAACGGTATTTCTTGTCAGTAAGGCTATGAACCGTCTGGCTCTGTGCGTCCATCCCCACCTCCTGATATTGCTCTTTGGTAACAACGTCCTCGTTATTCTTCGACCAAAGCCAGTCGGCATTGAAGTCGATGCCGAGCTTGCCAATCTTTCCGACATAGTAAACATTGCTTGAAAGCGTGCTCTTCTGCTCGAAGGAATTAGCGTGGCTGTCAGAGCTTTCTGTCTGATCTTCGTCTTGCCATATAGCAGTAGTCATATTGGCATCGCAGGTCTGTTTCGGATTTCTCAAAAAGCCAAAGTTGGCACCTATAGAGTTGTTGGCATCCAACTGGTAGCTGGCATCCAGGCGGAAGTTCATCGCTTCTACCATACCTACTTGTCTGTTTTTACTCTTCTGTATCCAAGTCTTGTCAAGATAAGTCTTCTGCTGTAAGTCTTGATTGTATGGCTGGTACTGCTTTGCTCCAAAGGCGTATGCGCCCAAATCCAAGCCATTCTTGCGATAGTTCATATTCAATTGACCAAATCCACCGAAGTTTTTCTTCTCATCATATTCACCTGTGGTTGAGGCATCAAACCCGAAGCCATCGCCCAGTATCTTCTTCGTTGTGATACGGATGACCGCCCTGGTACTGGCTGCATAACGGGCGCCAGGGTTAGTGATTACTTCTACAGATTTGATATTATCGGACTGCAAACGGTCCAGCTCGCTTCGGTTTCTCATCTGTCGTCCATTGATATAGATAACAGGTTCGCCGCGTCCGAATACCTCGATGCTGCCATTCTGGGCAGACACTTTAGGTATGCGGTCGAGCAGGTGCTCCATTGTTCCTGCCTTCTCAAGTACGGATCCGGCAACGGTTGTCGTCATTCCGCCATGCTTCAGGATAGTTTTAGGCAGAGATGATTTTACGACTACTTCACCAAGCGTCTCACTGTCCTCTTCCATCTTTATAATGCCCACATTCTCGTCCTCACAATCCTTGCAGACGGTCTTGTAGCCTACAGATGTCACCTTGATAATTCCGCCGTTGCAGTAAGAGTCGATGACAAAGCTGCCATCCTCTCCACTCACTGCGCCTTTGACGAAAGCCGAGTCTGTTCTATTCAATAATACTACATTGGCAAACGCCAAAGGTTCGCCCTTAGTATTCATCACCTTACCTGTGATATTCTGCGCCATCATCTGCGTCATAGCCGAGAGGCACAACGCTGTAGTAAAAATTACCTTTTCCTTCATATTGCTACTTTTTGCTTGCTTCATTTATTTTTCTGCTGCAAAAGTATAATCTGAATGAAAAAGGCCTTTGACACAAAAGTGTATTTCAGAGATAGGTGGCTAAAAAATTACACTTTTGTGTATGTGAAAACAAAAATCCATGCATAAGCCATTTGAATAAGTCATTTTACGAAAACGTCCTATTGATTGTTATAAGTTACAAAGACAAATATAATCTGGACTTTTTCAAATGGGCTCAATATATTATAAGCTCTGGAATCCACCTATTTCTATTCTATATTCTATAAAAGTTTATGTTGAATAATAAGTGCTTGGCAAACAAGAACCAAGCTATATAATAATAGCGAAGCCTTGACCCGAAAAAAAAGTCAAGGCTTTGCTATTTGTTTTTTAAAATTGTAATGTACTAACTCTCCATTATTATACCAGCATCCCCCAAAGAGGGATGTTCGCACAACTTAACTAATTGTACCAAATGGAGGTGTTATCACGTGGGTAACGCTCATCTTCGTTATAAACGTTGTCAAGTTCAAACGACTCAAAATCATAAGATTTCTTCAACAACTTGTTCATAAAACCTCCTATTCTGGCTGATGCCTCTAAACAGCCTTTAATAATCTAATCAGAGGGACGAGAGGCTGCACCCTCCGTACTAATACATTGCGAAGATAACACTTTTTGTTGAATAATGCAATATTTTTTGAACTTTTTGTTACTTTTTCAAAATAATTTAAACCAAATCGTAATACATAATACAACTCATTGGTTATTTCAATACTTTTTTGTAACTTTGGATAAACTTTTTTAAGAAAACAAATTCATTCATCATCTAAAAAACAAACACAACAAATCGCATGATTACAACTATCGCAATCCTTGCCGTAGCAGCAGTATTCTTTGCCATGGGAAAAGTACGCTCTGATCTCGTTGCGCTATGCGCACTCGTCGCACTACTCCTCACCGGAATACTAACACCTCAAGAAGCATTATCCGGTTTCGCCAATCCCGTAGTCATTATGATGGTCGGACTCTTCGTCGTAGGAGGAGCCATCGTGCAGACCGGACTGGCTAAGAAAGCAAGTGGCAAACTGATGACTCTGGCTGACGGCAACGAGTTGCGACTCTTCCTCCTACTGATGATTGTAACGGCTCTCATCGGAGCATTCGTGAGCAACACGGGCACAGTGGCACTGATGATGCCCATCGTGGTGAGTTTAGCACAAAAAGGCGGCATCAAAGCAAGCCGACTGCTTATGCCTCTCGCCTTTGCAAGCAGCATGGGCGGTATGCTCACGCTTATCGGTACACCGCCTAACCTTGTGATACAAGAGGCACTGACCGAAGCTGGCTATGAGCCACTAAAGTTCTTCAGTTTTCTGCCCGTAGGCATCGCCTGTATAATCGTAGGCATCGTAGTACTGCTACCACTGAGCAAGCGCTTCCTCTCGGAGGGCGAGAAGAAAGAGAGCGACAAAAAGAGCAGAAGAAAAACACTGAGCAGACTGATGGAAGAATATCAGTTGGCTGAGAACCTTTCTGTCTTCACCGTTGCGAACGACTCATTGGCTGCTGGAAAGACACTCGCCGAACTGAATATCCACCACCGCTATGGACTTACCGTGCTCGAGGTAAGACGCATAAAGAAGTCGCACACGCGCATCATGAAAGATGTAGAGCAAAAACTGGCTGGTCCAGACACACTGCTCACTGCTGGCGACATTATATATCTCAGCGGTAACAAGGAGACAGCAACACGTCTCGCTACCGATTTGAAGCTGACCGCTGCTTCATCACAGAACCTCACCATCTACGACATCGGCATCGCGGAGGTGGTGCTGATGCACTCGGCGCGTCTATGCGGTAAGTCGATAAAAGACTCGGGCGTAAGACGTATGTACAACGTGAATGTGTTAGGCGTACAGCGCGGTGGCGACTACATCACTGAGAACCTTGCAGACCTGAAACTGCGCGAGGGTGACACTCTCCTCATACAGGGTCGCTGGAAGAACATTGCACGCATAGCTAACGAGGCGGATGGTATCGTGGTGATTGGTCAGCCCTTAGAGGAGGCAGCTCACGTAACGCTCGACTACAAAGCTCCGCTTGCAGCGGCTATCATGCTGCTGATGATAGCGATGATGGTGTTCGACTTCATACCCGTAGCACCCGTAACGGCGGTAATGATAGCCGGACTGCTTATGGTCATCACCGGATGTTTGCGTAGCGTAGAAGCAGCCTACAAAACAATCAACTGGGAGAGTATAGTGCTGATTGCGGCAATGCTACCCATGTCGGTAGCGTTGGAGAAGACCGGAGCATCGAACATGGTGGCACGCCTGCTTGCAGACAACCTCGGCGAGGCGAGTCCGTACGCTCTGCTTGCCGGTGTCTACTTCACCACATCGTGTCTCACAATGTTCATCAGCAACACCGCCACGGCGGTGCTCATGTCGCCCATAGCACTCACTTCGGCAGTGGCAGTAGGCGTGAGTCCCTACCCCATGCTCTTTGCCGTTACGCTCGGCGCAAGCATGTGCTTCGCATCGCCATTCTCCACACCGCCTAACGCCTCGTGATGCAGGCTGGCGGATATAGTTTCATCGATTACATAAAGGTGGGATTGCCGTTACAGATAATAATGGGACTGGTGATGATTGGTGTGCTGCCACTCATTTTCCCGTTCTAAGGTAGGGGGTGCGTGGTACGGGCAAGATGCCCGTACCTCCTACTTTTTACTTTTAAACGCGCTGCGAACAATCGGAATTGCTATTAGAAACGTAACGACATCGCACACAGCCTGGCACATGGCGATACCCATCAGTCCAAACAAATGCGGAAGGATGAGTATGAACGGAATGAAGAGCAGTCCCTTGCGCGCCGATGCAAGCACATTGGCGCGGAACGGGCGGCGAGTGGTCTGCAGCATCATGTTACCAGTCATGATGAAAGCGTTGAGTGGATAAGCAGCCAACTGCCAGCGCAGCGTAGTAACACCGACGGCTATCACGATGGGGTCATCGCGAAAGAGGCGTACTGTCGCCTCGGCGAAGTAGAACACAACGCCCGACACTATGACAAGAAAGACCGTGCCTGTCACTACCGTGAACCAAAAGCCTTGGTGCATACGCTTATAGAGTTGCGCTCCGTAGCAATAGCCACAGAACGGTTGGAAACCCTGACCAAGCCCCACAATGACGCACATAACGAACATCGTGACACGACTGACTATGGACATTGCCGCAATTGCTGCATCTCCATAATCGGCTGCTGCGAGATTCAAGAGCACAACTGCTATGCTTGCCAACCCTTGGCGCGACAACGATGGTGAACCACCGTACACTATCTCCTTCACCAAATGGGGTCGCAGCGAGAAACGACGCAACTGCAGACGCACCGCAGAAGCTGAGCTACGACTACACATTATATATAATATAAGGAAGCTTACAATCTGTCCGACGACTGTAGCAAGTGCCGCACCACGCAGTCCGAGCGAACAAACGAAGATAAGCACGGGGTCGAGCACCACGTTCAGCAGCGCACCGGCAATGATGCCCCACATGGCGTGGCGCGCATTGCCCTGCATACGCAGCTGACTGTTGAGTGTGAAGGCGGCTATCTGAAAAGGAGCACCAAGCAGGATGATAGCCATGTATTGCTCGGTATAAGGAAGAATGGTGGAAGTACTGCCAAGCCACAGCGACAGAGGGCGCAGCAAGAGGAGTCCGCTGACACAGACCACTATGCCTACAAGCAAAGCATAGACGAGTCCGGTGGCAGCCATGACGGAAGCATTGTTGCGTCGTCTGGCACCCAACTCGCGCGACATATAACTGCCGCTGCCCTGTCCGAAGAATGCTCCAAGTGCCTGTATGAGGCACATTAATGAAAAAACGACACCTACTGCCGCCGTAGATTGTGTGTCAATCTGTCCGACGAAGTAGGTGTCGACGATGTTGTAAAGGCAGGTTACAAGCATGGAGATTATCGTAGGCACCGCCATCGTCAGTATAACACGATAGACAGGGGCTTGGGTGAGGAAGCGGTAAAGCCCCTCCCCCGATTTTCGCCCCCATAGCGATGGGGTTCCTATTTCCTTTTCCTTGCTTTCCAACACTTTTACATTATTAAATATGCAGATTAAAGTCTGCACAGAATCTAATCTTTCAACGAATAAACAATTGTGGTCACAACGCGAACCTTCTTGATATAAGGTGTGCTCTGATCGCGGTCTTCAATGGAGAACTGTCCTTGGTCGGCTGAGACAATCTTATTGAGTTGGCTCTTTGAGTTCTTCGCAAACTGTGCAGCCGTTTTTTCCGCATTGGCAATAGCCTCCTCCATCATCTTCGGTTTCATCTCCTTGAACGATACGTACTCGTACTTCACTTGGTTTTCGTAACCTCCATCGACGATGGCTACGCCCTCTTTCAGCAGTTCGCCCTGGCGAGCGATGATGGAGCGTACAAGCTTCACGTTGCGTGATGTGACAGTGATGACCGATGTGATATTGTAGCGGTATGTGCGCTGATTGTTGCTGTACTGGTCGGCATTGAGGTCGATGACACTCGGCGCATTTACGCTTATCTCCTCAGGCTTCACACCATTGGCAGTAAGGAAGTGCTTTATCTTCGACTGCGTATCACCCAGTCGCCTGTAAAGCTCAGGCAAATCGTTGCCAAGTTCTTTCGACACAATAGGCCATGTCACCTTGTCGGCATCCACCTCTTTTTCTGCCAATCCCTTTACGGACACTTTGCGGTCTTTGTTGGCGAAATTGTCAATACCACCCTTGATATTAAAACCAAGGGTAACGATGCTAAGCGCAATGAGTGCTGCGCACCAGATAGATTTGTAACTGTTCATATCCAGGGGTTATTTGGTTATACAAGATACTATTTCAAAACACAGAAGACTCATGTATTAAGTTTCTACCACTCGCATCGGTCGACGCAGACATCCGCATCGGTCGACGCAGACATCCGTATCGGTCGACGCAGACATCCGTATCGGTCGACGCAGACATCCGCATCGGTCGGTGCGGACATCCGCATCGGTCGGTGCGGATTGTCATTACTTTGCTGCGCACTCCAAAAGTGTCTGCACGATACGCTCTGCCGAGCGGCCATCCCAACGCTCAGGTATGCCACAATGTTTCCATTTGCCGTCCACCATGCGTGCCATCTCCTCACCAAGCAGCACTGGGTCTTCACCTACAAGCACATTAGAACCAACCTTTACGGTCTCAATGTGCTCGGTGTAGCTATTGAGCGTGATACAAGGCACGGTGTTGAACGTAGCCTCTTCAGCCACATTGCCGGAATCGGTTACTACACCAAGCGCATTGGATGTGAGGTAGCCGAAGTGGAGATAGTCGAGCGGCTCAACGATGTGCAGGTTCTCGAAGAGCAGTGGGTTCTCGTTGACGATGCACTGCACGGCATCAGCAGCCAACTGGCGCAGCGGAGCAACAACGGGGATGTCGCCCGTGTGCGACATCATGCTCACAAGTAGCGCACGCAGTTCGTCATCGTTGCCGATGATAGCCTTGCGGTTGAGTGTGAACACTATGTATCTCTTCTCGGTCAGACCAAGATTGTCCATCACTGCAGGACGAGCGAAACGCTGATGGTTGAAGCGCAGAGTGTCCATGAGGATATTGCCAACCATATATATCTTTGACGACTCGGCACCCTCGCGTGTTGCAGCACTGTTGCCGCCGATGCCTGCCGTGAAGAGCAAGTCGGAAAGTCCGTCAATAACGAGACGATTTATCTCTTTCGGCATAGAGATGTCGAAAGAGCGTGTGCCTGCCACAAGATGCGCCAGACGAATGCCCTGCTTCTTCGCAACGATGGCAGCAGCCATTGTAGACGCGAGGTCGTCAACCACAATCACCACATCCGTCTTATGCTCCTGAAGGTAGCACTCAAAGGCAGACATCACCTGACCAGTCAGTTCGTTGAGGTTCTTACACTCCACGCCTAAGCATACGTCAGGACGACCAATCTGAAGGTCGTCGAAGAGCGACGGTTCGAGTGTAGGGTCGTCCTCACGACCAGCATACACGAGACTGTGACTTACGCTTTTGCCCTCAGCCTTAGCTTTGACAACGGCGCGAACGATTGGGGCTATCTTTATGAAGTTGGGACGTGCGCCAACAAAGATACAAATGTTCATGTTCATTTATGTTTTCTTAAATTCTTTTACTTATCTCCAGTTTCCTTAAACAATTCCTTTATTCCACCAAGCTGCCCAACATGTTCGTAGCCTCAAACGGCAGGAATACAGTCTTTGTCTTGTCGCCCTGGGCAAGTTCCTCCATCATCTGGATGTACTTCTGGGCGAGCAGATAGTTGGCAGGGTTGGTACTCTTGCCTACAGCCTCCGTAATCTTCTCTATAGCGATTGCTTCAGCCTCTGCCTTGCGGATGCGGGCCTGCGCCTCGCCTTCTGCACGCAAGATTTCCTGTTGCTTAGCAGCCTCAGCACGATTGATGGTAGAAGCCTTCTCGCCCTCCGACTGCAGGATTTGCGACTGCTTCTCGCCTTCTGATGTAAGGATTGCCGCACGCTTGTTGCGCTCTGCCTGCATCTGCTTCTCCATTGCCTGAAGCACGCTTGACGGCGGAATGATATCCTGCAACTCTACGCGGTTCACCTTGATACCCCACTTGTCGGTAGCATCATCGAGAACGGCGCGAAGCTTAGTATTGATGGTATCGCGAGAGGTAAGGGTCTGGTCGAGCTCCAACTCGCCGATGATGTTACGCAGCGTTGTCTGTGTAAGCTTCTCAATAGCGTTCGGAAGGTTGTCAATTTCGTAGACAGCCTTGAACGGATCAACTATCTGAAAATAAAGCAGCGCATTAATCTGCATCTGGATGTTGTCCTTCGTGATTACGTTCTGCTTATCAAAGTCGTACACCTGCTCGCGAAGGTCGATAGTGGTTGAATAGCCATAGCGTCCACGCACACTGACAACGATGGCCTTTGCACGGTCAATGAAAGGTATGATAATGTTTACGCCCGGACTAAGCGTTGCATAATACTTACCAAGACGTTCGATGATTTTTGTCTCGCTTTGAGGGATGATGACGACTGCCATCTTTACAAAGACAACAGCAAGCACTACAAGTGCAATAAGAAAGATTGTCATAAACTCCATAGTGTTTGATTTTTAGTTGTTAATATTTAGTCGTTTATATTTAGTTGTTTATTGCTAACATTTAAATACTCAGCTTACGCTTTTTCAACTTTCACAATGATGCTCTCTCTACCAATGATGCGCACCTTCGTACCCACCGGCAGATCCTCCGTCTCGTTAGACTCCGCCTTCCAATCGTCACCGTCGAGCTTCATACGTCCGTAATCGCCAGCCTTAATGGTCTCCGTCACCTTGCCCACTCTACCGATGATGGCATCGGCATTGCTCTTGCGCTGACCGCCCTTGGCATCAAGCATATGTACAAGATGTGGCCGGATGCAATATATAGACAACACGGAGAATACGGCAAATATTACCACCTGTGCCCAAAACGGCAGAGCGAACAAGGAGGCGACAAGCGCACACACCGCACCAATACCAAAACAGGTGATATAGAAATCGCCTGATGACAATTCCAAGACAAGACACACCATTGCAAGTACTGCCCAAAGAGTCCAAAGATTTTGTGCAAGATAATCAATCATAAGCTTTTGTTTTTTATTTTTGGTAAAATTACACAAAAACGGCGAAACACTAAAGAGATTTCTGCGTTTTTTATTGCATATAGTGAAAAAAGCATCTACCTTTATTATATTATTTGTACCTTTGCACGTATAACATGCAAACATAATGAAAGCATATACATATATAAAGAAAGGTGAGTTTGCCTTAGTTGACAAACAAAAGCCTGGAATTATCGAATCTACAGATGCTATCGTACACGTCACATTAGGAAGCATCTGCTCAAGCGACTTGCACATCAAGCACGGAAGCGTACCAAGAGCAGTGCCTGGCATCACCGTAGGGCACGAGATGGTGGGCGTCGTAGAGCAACTCGGAACCGACGTGAAAGGCTTCAAAGTTGGCGATCGCGTGACGGTAAACGTCGAAACATTCTGCGGCGAGTGCTTCTACTGTAAGCACGGATACGTGAACAACTGCACTTCGCCGCACGGAGGATGGGCTTTAGGTTGTCGCATTGACGGCGGACAAACCGAGTATGTACGTGTACCATTGGCAGAGCAAGGACTGAACCACATACCCGACAGCGTTACAGACGAGCAGGCCCTGTTCGTGGGCGACGTGCTTGCTACTGGTTATTGGGCTGCACGCATCAGCGAGATAACCGAAGAGGATACTGTGCTCATCATCGGAGCAGGTCCTACGGGCATCTGCACACTTCTCAGTGTAATGCTCAAACAACCGAAGCGCATCATCGTCTGCGAACAGTCGGAAGAACGTCGCAACTTCATTAGAGCACACTACCCGGATGTTCTGATTACAACACCAAAGGAGTGCGACAACTTCGTAAAAGCAACAGCGACCACGCGGTGCCGACAGAGTGTTGGAGGTAGCCGGAGGCAAGGACACGTTCCAGCTGGCTTGGCAGTGTGCACGTCCCAATGCTATCGTAACAATCGTAGCCCTATACGACGAGGCACAGACTTTGCCCCTGCCAAACATGTACGGCAAGAACCTCACGTTCAAGACTGGCGGTGTAGACGGCTGCGACTGTGAGGAGGTGCTGCAACTCATAGAACAAGGAAAGATTGACACCACACCACTCATAACACATCGCTTCCCGCTCAGCAGAATAGAAGAGGCTTATCAACTGTTCGAAAACAGGAGGATGGTGTTATCAAAGTGGCTATCTACAACGAATAACGCTACTGACTCCATTGCAACAAAAAGCAGACTTTATTTTGCAATGCGCTTAATTTGCACTAACTTTGCACTTACATCACACATATTACGAAATAAATATAACAAACAAAATAATGGAAAATAAGACAAACAAGCTCATCGCAGCACAGTATCAGCTCTTCACAATCAGCGAGAACGGAGAGCGCACACTCGTAGAGGAAACCACAAAGGAACAGCCTTTCGTATTCATCACTGGCTTCGATGCAGCTTTAGATGCTCTTGAGGAGCATCTTGAAAACTTGAATCGTGGTGATAAATTCGATTTTGAACTCGACAAGGAGAAGGCATTCGGTGAGTATGAGACATCACGCGTCATCGAACTCAACAAGGAGATGTTCATTGTCGACGGACAATTCGACAGCAAGAATATATTCAAGGGAGCACAGATTCCCCTGAAGAACGAGGACGGCAACTTCTTCATCGGCACTGTTCTCGAAATTGGTGATGCTGCTGTTAAGGTAGACCTCAACCACCCACTCGCAGGCAAGAAACTTAACTTCAAAGGCTATATCATCGAAAACCGCGAGGCTACAAAGGATGAGATTAAAACTATGCTCAGCCACATGAACGGTGGCGGTTGCGGAGGCGACTGCGGTGGTTGCGAGGGTGGATGCGGACACCATGAGGGTGGATGCGGACATCACGACCACGAAGACGGATGCTGCGGACATCACGAACATAAGGGAGGTTGCTGCGGACACCACCACTAAAACGTTCCTGCAGATTAATGCAGATTGAAGAACAAACTAAAAAGCAAATATGCACAATACATTCGGAACACTATTCACTCTCACCACATTCGGTGAGAGTCATGGCGAAGCTATCGGTGGCGTGGTCGACGGAATGCCGGCAGGCATTCTGATCGACATGGAATTCATACAAAGTGAGCTCCGCCGTCGTCGCCCTGGTCAAAGCCATATAACGACACAACGCAACGAGCAAGACCAGGTGGAACTGCTCAGTGGGGTGTTCGAAGGAAAGTCAACTGGCTGCCCCATAGGATTTATTGTGCGCAACACAAACCAACATTCTGCCGACTACGACGACTTGCGTAGTCTCTTCCGGCCTTCACACGCCGACTTCACGTACACCTGCAAATACGGCATACGCGACCATCGTGGTGGCGGACGTTCGTCGGCACGCATCACCATAAGTCGTTGTGTGGGAGGAGCACTCGCCAAACTCGCATTACGACAAATGGGCGTAAGCATCACTGCCTACACATCACAGGTCGGTAATATCATCCTCGACCGCGACTACACTAAGTACGATTTCGCAGAGATAGAGCACAACCCCGTACGTTGCCCCGACCCCATCGCAGCAAAACGCATGGAGCAACTCATCGGCGAGATGAAAGCCGTGGGCGACACCATCGGTGGTGTGGTGACGTGCGTAGTGAAAGGCTGTCCTAAGGGTATCGGTGAACCCGAATTTGGCAAGCTTCACGCAATGCTCGGTGCTGCAATGCTCAGTATCAACGCTGCAAAAGGATTCGAATATGGCGAAGGTTTCAACTGCGCTACTGCACGCGGCAGCGAACTGAACGACGCATTCATAACAGAAGATAGAAGCATACGCACCGTTACAAATCATAGTGGGGGCATACAAGGAGGCATAAGCAACGGTGAAGATATCTACTTCCGCACAGCGTTTAAACCAACTGCAACCATTCTTCAAGAGCAGACAACTGTAGATAATGTAGGCAATTCTGCCACTCTACACGCAAAAGGACGCCACGACCCATGCGTGCTACCACGCGCAGTGCCAATCGTAGAAGCTATGGCTGCAATGGTAATCTTGGATTATATTATGCTCAACAAAGCAACAAATTCATAGAAAACATAAGTTTTATGAAGTTTTTTATTCTTGTTAAGATATTTTTACCAACAATATTGCGCATATAACAGAAATATTCATTATATTTGCAACCAGTAATTGAGGGCTTGTGAAAGTCTTGAATTAACTTAGTTAAGTCTAGTTTAGTTTTTGTGTTGGTTGAGGGCAGTTTATTGGCTGCCCTCAATTTTTTTAACGAACATCAACCACATTCAGGTTATGCTTCTTCACATTGTCCACCATCCACGCCTTACGATACTCCTTTCCTTTTACAGAAAGCTTCACATCCTGCACATCCACCTTCTTAACATTGCGGAAATACATGCCCCAAACTGGAAAAACGGGCCACTGATCAGTAGGACGGTTCTCGAACCATGCCGGCAATGCAGGATCATCGATGCCATCAAACTCCATATCGCAACGACGCATCACCACACAATCGGTAGGCGCATTACCCCAACTCTTCACCGATAGTGCCATACGTGTTATGCCACGAGCCTCAAGGTCTTCCACCAATAAACGCCCCATCGTATTGTCATCACTAAGCGTAACGCAGAGCGGTGTTAGAACATAGCTCACTTTGTTGCGCAGAATACAAATTTTATCCATGCGTCCCGGAGCCTTACCCCATCCGCCAGGCTCAAGATTTACAGCTGCCTCAGAACGTGTGCGGTGCGAGGTGATGTGCTCAAACTTTCCAGGACCATATATCTCGTTATCAGTAATGTCCAAGCCTACCGATGGCATAATCATACGTATGCCGTTGCACGAAGAGTTTAGCACGTTGTGGTTGATGCTCATGCGCTCCCAGTAGCCACCCGCAATAGCATCGTCGCCAGTGTGCATCTCGCAGCCTGCAATCTCCACACGCTTCGCCCCACGGATGTGTATGCCGTCCCATCCGCCTTCTATATATAGATTATGAAACTGCGTCTTTTCTATCTGGTAGCCCAGAAAAGCATAGTTGGCGGAGCGCTTCACACTGATACCTTCAAACTTCATACGCTTGCAACCAGTCATCAGCACGGTATGCGGACCGCGCATGTGTTCCTCACCAAGCGGATTGCGCACATCGGCACCGTCGATGCAACCCTTGCCCTCAATACCAGCATTACTCACACCGACAGCAAACACCATCGCCTTAGACCACTGTGGTCGGTGGCAGAGTTATAATTCACCGTACCTTGCCACTCTCGTAGCGCGAGAGGTCAAGCGTGGTCTTCAAGGAAGCATAAGCATCTATGTCCTGCACACCCTTCAGCACAGCACCCTGCTCAAGAAAGAGCATAACACCCGACTTCAGATATATCGACCCCGTGTAATATTCACCACATGGTACAACAACGCGTCCACCACCCTGCTCGGCGCAATGCTCTATGGCGCGGTTTATCGCCTCAGCATTGTTCACCGACTCATTGTTGCCCACTGCGCCAAATGACGCAATACTCACCACAATAGATAAAAGAAAACTTATCATACTTTATTATTTATATAGATTATACATTCTTATTATACCGATTTACGTTAATAGCATATATGTAGCTATACTCATGCGAACAGCTACTTTACAATCAAACGGTGTGTAAAGATACGAATTTATTATATAATTCGCCTACAGAAGAGAATTTAAAGTAAAGAAATGAACTTTTTCTACATTTTCTTCAAAAAAGTCACAAAAACATTTGGCAGTTTCATCAGAAACCACTACCTTTGCACTCGCTTTTAAGGAACAACACTTAAAGCTTTAAACAATGGCTCCGTAGCTCAACTGAATAGAGCATCTGACTACGGATCAGAAGGTTGCAGGTTTGAATCCTGCCGGAGTCACAAAAAGAGGATATTACTTCATGTAACATCCTCTTTTTGGTTATACATATCCACCATTTGCTATATATTCCAACACAAGCCAAAATTATAGCATACACTTAACACATTATTATATAATTATTGAACTAAAACGGCGATTATCCCACGTATTTTTACTAATTTTGCAAGTTAAGAAATATAGAATATAAACAAAACAGATACAATCAGTATGGAATTAGCAAGCAAATACGATCCACAAGCAGTGGAATCGAAATGGTATCAGTACTGGCTTGACAACAAACTCTTCAGTAGCAAGCCCGACGGACGTGCCCCCTACACTATCGTTATACCGCCGCCAAACGTGACTGGCGTGTTGCACATGGGCCACATGCTCAACAATACGATTCAGGACATCCTCGTGCGCCGCGCACGCATGGAGGGAAAGAATGCTTGTTGGGTACCTGGCACCGACCACGCTTCGATTGCAACGGAGGCTAAGGTAGTAAATCGTCTTGCAGAGCAGGGCATCAAGAAGCGCGACCTCACACGCGAACAGTTCCTTGAGCACGCTTGGAACTGGACGAACGAACATGGTGGAATCATCCTCAAGCAGCTGCGTCGTCTCGGTGCGTCTTGCGATTGGGACCGCACAGCGTTCACAATGGATGAGAAGCGCTCTGAGAGCGTGCTGAAGGTGTTCGTGGACCTCTACAAAAAGGGACTTATCTACCGCGGTCTGCGCATGGTGAACTGGGACCCGAAGGCACAGACCGTGCTTTCTACCGAAGAGGTTATCTACCGCGACGAGAAGAGCCATCTGTTCAACCTTCGCTACTATGTAGCTGACGCAGACGTGAACCCGGTTGTGCCGACTGGCTGCGAGGGCGAAGTGCTGCATCAGGACGCCGACGGACGCTACTACGCTGTTGTAGCTACTACACGCCCGGAGACAATCATGGGCGACACCGCAATGTGTATTAACCCGAAAGACCCGAAGAACCAGTGGCTGCGCGGACACAAGGTGATTGTACCGTTGGTGAACCGCGTTATCCCGGTTATCGAGGACCGCTACGTAGATATCGAGTTCGGTACGGGCTGTCTGAAGGTTACTCCTGCTCACGACGTGAACGACTACGCACTCGGCAAGACGCACAACCTCAAGACTATCGACATCTTCAACCCGGACGGCACCATCTCTGAAGCTGCAGGCATGTACGTAGGCATGGACCGCATGGACGTGCGCAAGCAGATTGTAGAGGATCTGAAGGCTGCCGGACTGGTAGAGAAGATTGAGGACTACGACAACAAGGTGGGCTACTCGGAGCGCAACCAGGACACAGCCGTAGAGCCGCGCCTCTGCAAGCAGTGGTTCCTCTCGATGAAGCACTTCGCAGACATCGCTCTGCCGCCGGTGCTCGAGGGCAAGATCAAGTTCCACCCGACAAAGTACGTAACAACATACCGCAACTGGCTGGAGAACATTCAGGATTGGTGTATCTCGCGCCAGCTCTGGTGGGGACACCGCATCCCGGCTTACTTCCTGCCCACAGCCGAAGGCGAAGAGGAGAAGTACGTAGTAGCGCTCACCGCTGAGGAGGCGCTCGAAGAGGCTCGCAAGATTAAGGGCTACGAGAACATCACAGCCGACCAGCTCGTTCACGACGAGGACGCACTCGACACTTGGTTCTCTTCATGGCTCTGGCCTGTATCGCTGTTCGACGGTATCAACAACCCAGGCAACGAGGAGATTAAATACTACTACCCCACAAGCGACCTCGTAACCGGTCCGGACATCATCTTCTTCTGGGTAGCCCGTATGATTATGGCTGGCGAGGAGTACATGAAGGACGTGCCGTTCCGCAACGTATACTTCACAGGTATCGTGCGCGACAAGCTGGGCAGAAAGATGTCGAAGTCACTCGGCAACTCGCCCGACCCTATCGCCCTCATTGAGAAGTATGGTGCCGACGGCGTGCGCATGGGCATGATGCTCTCGGCTCCTGCCGGCAACGACATTCTCTTCGACGAGAGCCTCTGCGAGCAGGGACGCAACTTCAACAACAAGATTTGGAACGCATTCCGTCTTGTAAAGGGTTGGCAGGTGGCTGATACCGAGCAGCCTGAGGCTAACAATATCGCAGCAAAGTGGTTCGAGGCTAAATTGAAGCAGACCAACGCTGAGGTGAACGACCTCTTCTCTAAGTATCGCATCTCTGAGGCACTTATGGCTGTGTACAAACTGTTCTGGGACGAGTTCTCAAGCTGGTATCTCGAGATGGTGAAGCCGGCATACGGCCAACCTATCGACCGCACAAGCTACGAGCAGACACTTGCTTTCTTCGAGACTCTGCTGAAGATGCTCCATCCGTTCATGCCGTTCATCACAGAAGAACTCTGGCAGCACATCTACGACCGCAAGGAGAGCGAATCGATCATGCGCGCTGAGTTGAAGCTCGATGCTCCTACTGCCGACGACGATGCCGTAGTAGCAGCTATTGAGAACGTGAAGCTCATCGTGGCTGGCGTGCGCACCGTGCGCAACCAGAAGAACATCCCGAACAAGGATGCTCTCGAACTGCAGGCACTGCAGCAGAACAACTACGAGGCTTACGCTTCAGTAATAAAGAAGATGGCTAATCTCTCGGCTATCAACGTAGTGTCGGAGAAAGACACTACAGCAGCAGCTTCATGGTGGGCACAGACGAGTTCGCAGTACCACTTGGCGATATGATTGACGTTGCTGCGAGATAGAGAAGCAGGAAGCTCAGCTGAAGCACCTCGAAGGATTCCTCGCAGGCATCAAGAAGAAGCTCTCTAACGAGAAGTTCGTGGCTCACGCTCCGGAGGCTGTTGTGGCACTCGAGCGCAAGAAGCAGAGCGACTCTGAGGAGAAGATCGCTGCTCTGAAGGAATCTATCGCAGCATTGAAGAACAAGTAAACGCTTGGTCATCAAAAACGCTTACAATACAAAAACCGCAGGAGGCTATGATTTCCACACTATAGTCTGTTGTGGCGACCGAAAGTCGCCACAACAGCGCAGGCTACGGCATGGAGACCATAGCCTCCTGTCCTTTTAATACAGATATACATATAAATCTACTACTAATATATATAATATGTATAAGCTCCTAAAACTCACATTTCTTTCGCTTCTGATACTCTGTTTCAGCGCTTGTCGGGAGGAAGACCCTATCATGCCGCCAGAACCGCAAACGGCAGAGAAAACCATCTTCGTCTTCATGCCCTACAGCAACAACCTCTACAGTTTTCTAAATGCGAATATCAACGACATGAAAGCAGCCATTGTCAGGAACAAGGGACTGGACAACACACGTCTCATAGTGTTCATAGCAAAGGACAAAAAGCAGAGCACACTGATAGACATCAGATACAAGAAGGGCGTATGCACGCAGGACACGCTCGAGAAATACTCATCGCCCACTTATCTTACAACGAACGGCAGAGTAGAACTGTTCAACAAAGTGAAGAAATACGCACCAGCCAACCGCTACGCCATGATTGTGGGCTGTCACGGCATGGGATGGATACCAAGCTCTACGGTATTCAACCGAAACACTCTGCGCTACTTCGGCGGATTGGAAAAAGAATACAAAATAGACATCGACGACTTCGCTACAAGCATAAAGGCTGCAGGAATGAAGATGCAGTTCATCATGTTCGACGACTGCTACATGTCGAGCATGGAGGTGGCTTACGACTTGAAGGACGTAACCGACTACATCATTGCGTCTACAAGCGAAGTAATGGCTTACGGCATGCCTTACCAGAACATATACCAGCATCTGATGAGCGCACAGCCCGACTACAAGGCTTTATGCAATGGCTTTTACGAGTTCTATTCGAACAGCGGCACACCTTACGGCACAATCGGCGTAATTGATTGCAGATACGTTGACGAGATGGCTTCCATGATGAAGAGCATCAACGCAACGCACACGTTCGACCTTAGCCTTCTCGACAACGTGCAGGACCTCGACGGCGAGACATACAAGCCTACCATATTCTTCGACTTCGACGACTATGTGCGCCAGCTTTGCACAAACGATAACGACGCCTACGAGCAGTTACACAACGTGCTGCTACGTCTTGTGCCGTACAAAGCGGCTACAGAGTACATATACTCCGGCTCTACGAACAAGAAGACCAAAGTGGACCACTTCTCCGGCATCACCATTTCTGACCCGTCTACACGCTCAGAAATTAAAGAGTCGAAAAAACACACTAATTGGTGGATACAGACCCACTAAGGTCTGTTAAAATATAGATACAAAAAGTGTTATCCGATCGGATAACACCTTTTTTGTACACCCTTAGGGATTCGAACCCTAGACCCACTGATTAAGAGTCAGTTGCTCTACCAACTGAGCTAAGGGTGCATCAGTTGTTTTATGTATGTTTCAAAGTTTGTAAAGCTATTATCTGGATTTGGCAAAAGACTTTGAAATCCAACAGGGGGCATGGCGCAGTTCAGTCTGAACGCCGTGTACGGCAGTAACACAAGCGTACCAGGAGAGTATCAAAAGGCCGTGGTGATT
>ENA-OQHY01000089-OQHY01000089.1-human-gut-metagenome-genome-assembly--contig:-NODE-89-length-48374-cov-8.523266_pt1 | contig 48374 bp, 53 predicted proteins | sample MGYA00242570_ERZ504733 | MGnify/ENA primary metagenome ERZ504733 (study PRJEB26092, sample SAMD00036219) | human gut metagenome | host: Homo sapiens | study: EMG produced TPA metagenomics assembly of... | reverse complement strand
AGGAACGCTCCAGCATCGATACTTCTGACGCTGTTAAAGAAAAAGAAAGCGGAATCATTCCGTTTAAAAGAAAACAGGAGTCATTATGCAATTCAGACAGCAATTTACGAGAAACGTTACGTGGTATCGATCATAAAAGTTATCCGGCATACAAATCCCTGCGGGGAAGTTACCGGTTTGCAGACTATGTGTTATCTATCGATCATGTGCAGGGAGATCCTTTTGCGGCACCTTCCCATGTGCGCGTGACCGTGGATGCAAAGGCAGCGGCATTTCCGGAATATGCATGAAAAATACACGGACGCGCACAGCACTGGCAGATGAACTGCTGCGCACGTTTGCCGCACAGATCAACCACTTCACATTTAAGGCGAAGGGATCAGGTAAAAGCGGCCTGATTTCGGTAACCCACTGCGGACAGGAGATTCTGACCCGGACAGCCTGTGAAGTGAATGAAAAAGAAATCACCGCGCGTTTTGCGGTAGGATTTCCGGCAAACGGACGGACGATCAATGCCAGGGAACTGGAGAAAATTCTGTTTACCTATCTGCCGGAATGTGTAAAGCACTCATTTTATTATAAAAATCTCGATGCCCGCAGAATCCGGGATGCCGTGGAACTGGCAGAAGACCAGCAGGCAGTCCGTGACCAGCTGAAAGAACAGGGGCTGGTTGCTTTTGTTGCCGATGATGCGGTACTGCCACGGGAGAGCGGGATTTCCTCCCGGCCGATGAAACAGTCCGTAGCCTTTACCTCTCCGGAATCCCTTAGGGTGACGATGCAGCTTCCGCACAGGGGTGCGGTCACCGGTATGGGAATCCCGAAAGGAATCACACTGATCGTCGGTGGCGGCTATCATGGAAAATCCACACTTCTGACTGCACTCGAACTGGGCGTTTATAACCATATCGCAGGGGACGGCAGAGAGTTTGTGATCACGGATGAGACCGCCTTAAAACTTCGTTCGGAGGACGGACGGTTTATCAAAGATGTCGATATTTCCATGTTTATCAATGACCTGCCAAACGGAAAAGATACCCATCATTTTTCAACGGAAGATGCCAGCGGAAGCACATCGCAGGCAGCCGGGATCGTGGAAGGCATGGAGCGGGAAGCCGCCTGTTTCTGCTGGATGAGGATACGTCTGCGACGAACTTTATGGTAAGGGATGCATTTATGCAGAAAGTAGTCAGTCCGGACAAAGAGCCGATCACGCCGTTTCTTTCCCGTGCGCGCGATCTGTATGAGCAGGCAGGAATTTCTACCATCCTGGTAGCGGGCAGTTCCGGTGCCTTTTTCCATATTGCGGATACCGTGATCCAGATGGACCGCTACAAGCCGGTTGACATCACAAAAAAGGCGAAAGCATTGTGCAAAGAATTTCCGATTTCAGAGGAAAAGCCACATCCGTTCGTCCTGCCACACAGTCACCGGATCATGGAAAAAGATAAAAACGGTGCCACAAAACGCAGGGATTACCGGAGCGGAGCCGTGCGCAAAAATGAGCCGGAGCGGTTAAAATTAAAAACCATGGGAACGGATGGATTTGCCATCGGAAAGCAGACCGTGGATCTGCGGTATTTAGAACAGCTGATCGACAGCGAACAGACTGCGTGCTTGGCATGCTCTTAAAATATGCGGTCGAACACCTGGTGGACGGCAAACGGACAATTGCCGAAGTCGTTGTGCAGTTACAGAAAGAACTCGAAACGTCCGGCATGCGTTTTCTGGCAGAAAACGGTATCGTTTCCGGCGGTTATGCCATGCCGCGGGTGCAGGAGATGTATTCCTGTTTTAACCGTTATCGTGTATAGAAAAAGGGAAGCACAGGAGAGACTATGAAAAGAATATTAGTTGTCGTTGACATGCAAAACGATTTTACGACCGGACCGCTGGGCAATGCAGAGTGTGCAGCAGTCATTCCGAAGGTCGCGGAAGTGATAAAAACAGGCGTGTATGACAGAATCATTTTCACCCAAGACACGCACCAGAGTAATTATCTGGATACGCAGGAAGGAAAGCGGCTGCCCGTCGTGCACTGCATCGAAGGAACCGAAGGCTGGGAGATTGCGCCTGTGATCCGTAAGGCAGCATCCTTTTATTCCAAAGAACAGATCGAGACGATCTGTAAGCCGGCATTTGGCAGTGTGCAGCTTGGCGAGTGCTTAAAGCAGTACTGCGGTGATGCAGAGGCACAGATTGATTTCTGTGGCGTGTGCACGGGTATCTGTGTCATCAGCAATGTCATGATTGCCAAAGCCTTTGTTCCGGAAGCGCGCGTGTGCGTGATTGAAAAAGCATGCGCCTGCGTGACACCGGAGTCGCACCGCACGGCGATCGAAGCGATGAAAACCTGTCAGGTGGATATACAGTAATTGTATCTTATTTAAGTAAGAAGAAAAGAGAAGAATTATGAAGTTAAATCAGATCATCACCAGTCTGCTGGAAACAGACATGTACAAATTCAGTATGGGAGAGGCCATCTATCACCAGTTCTCCGACTATAAAACCACATGGACATTCAAGTGCCGTAATACCGATGTGCACTTTACGGCAGAGATGGTGCAGGAGATCAAAGAGCAGATTAAGGCGTACTGCAGTCTACGTTTTACAGAGGAAGAGCTGGAATATCTGAACCGCATTACATGGATCAAGGGAAGCTATATTGATTTCCTGCGCCTGTGGCAGCCGCGCTATGAGGATTTTAAGATTTCGGATGAGGCGGAATGCGGACTTTCCATCGAGACATTCGGTACCTGGCTGAATACGTCCTTGTATGAGATCCCGACACTGGCGATTGTCAACGAAGTGTATTTCCGTATGGCGTACGATTATGACAGGCTTTATGCCAGTTTCCGGGAACGTCTGGAACGGAAGATCAAAGATGCCAGCGGCAGATACGAGATCGGTTCGTTCAGTGAATTCGGACTGCGCCGCCGTCTTTCCGCAGAGGCACAGGAGCTTGCTGTCCGCAAGCTGAAAGAAGCAGAATTTCACGGGTCAGAATTTGTCGGAACGTCCAACGTCTATCTGGCAAAGAAATACAATCTGACACCGGTCGGAACCATGGCACATGAGTGATCATGTGTGTCGGACAGGGAAATCACAAACATAACCCGGCATACTCCACTGGTACGCGCTTGATGCTGGGTACGCGAGTATGGCGTGTTAAACGGTATTGCACTGACCGATGCGATTACGACCGACTGTTTCCTGCGGGATTTCCAGCTGACCTATGCAACGTTATTCTCCGGCGTGCGTCATGACAGCGGCGATCCGGTGGAGTGGGGCGAAAAAATGATCGCACACTACCGGAAACTGGGGATCAATCCGGCAAATAAAACTTTATTGTTCAGTGATTCTCTTGATTTTGCACGGGCACACGAGCTGTACGAACATTTCCGAAACCGCACAAAGGTGGCTTTTGGAATCGGCACCTATATCTCGAATGATACGGAGGTACCTGCACTGAATATCGTCATGAAAACTACGCTGTGCAACGGTATGGATGTCGCAAAGATTTCCGATACGCCGGGCAAGGGAATGTGTAAGAACCCGGATTATGTGCACTATCTGAAACGATGCATCGACTGGCGTATGAATCATGACAGATAAAAATTCTGATTTACAGACAAAGGAAGAAGGAACAGACCTATGAATTATACAGAGTGTATCGAACAGGCGAGAGGCCGTATCGGATCTTACTGTAAGGCGTGCAGGGAATGTAACGGCAGAGCTGTAAAAACCAGATGCCGGGGCCGGGAGCCAAAGGCATCGGCGATACCGCCATCCGCAACTATGACAAATGGAAAGAAATCCGCGTCCAGATGGACACGCTGGTGGAAAACCGTCCGTGTGATACGACACTGGAATTGTTTGGCAGAACGTTTCAGTATCCGTTTTTTGCCGGTCCGGTAGGTGCCGTGCAACTGCATTACGGAGACTGCCTGAATGATATTTCCTACAACGATATTCTCGTTTCTGCCTGTGCGGCATCCGGCATCGCTGCTTTTACCGGAGACGGAACCGACAGCAATGTCATGGTCGCAGCGACAAAAGCGATCAAAAATGCCGGTGGACTGGGAATTCCGACCGTAAAGCCGTGGAATATCGAAGTGATCCGGGAGAAAATGGCGATGGTAAAGGATTCCGGTGCCTTTGCCGTGGCAATGGATATCGATGCGGCAGGACTGCCGTTTTTAAAGAATCTGACCCCACCGGCCGGAAGTAAATCGGTGGAGGATCTGCGTGAAGTGAAACAGGCGGCAGGGCTGCCGTTTATCGTCAAAGGAATCATGACCGTCAAGGGTGCCATGAAGCAAAAGAAGCCGGGGCAGATGCAATCGTTGTGTCAAACCACGGCGGGCGTGTTCTGGATCAGTGTCCTGCCACCGCAGAGGTGCTTGAAGAGATCGCAAATGCAGTCGATGGCTCCATGAAGATTTTTGTCGACGGAGGCATCCGTTCCGGTGTGGATGTGTTTAAGGCACTGGCACTGGGAGCCGATGCGGTGATCATTGCCCGCCCGTTTGTGACTGCCGTGTATGGCGGAGCGCAGGAAGGCGTCGAGGCTTATGTCAATAAGATCGGAAGTGAACTGAAAGATACGATGGCAATGTGCGGTGTGGCTTCACTGAAGGAGATCACACGGGATTGTGTCAGAGTGTGAGAATTACATATTTCTGAACGAAAAAGACAATAGAAATAGGAACTTCCAAAGTTATAAACTATTAGGAAGTTCCTATTTTTATTACCATTTAGGAATTTATCTGTATTTTTCCATTGTTTCACACATATAGATTTGATGGTGAAAAGTTGAGTTATATATTAAGTGTAAATTTACATTTTGGGAATGAAGAACATCCGTAAAATTGTTTTCCTGCATTTGCTCCCTTTTGTGCAGTTCGAATAACTAGTTTCGCACCACATTTTGGACATAGTGGGACAGAGACATTTGAAGCATTTTCTGTTGAAGATACAGATGCTTTAGTCTCTTTTAGAAGTCTTTCATATTTAAGGGTATAATCCTTGCGAGTGTCATTATTCATGTTGAGTAAACTTTGAGCAATAGCTATCATTTCTTTTTTAGAAGAAGGTAATTCTTTTGAGTGAGCAACCATATCTTTTATGGTTGCTACTAATTGATCTGCACGTATAACTTGTTGTTTGATCTCTTTTTTGGCATAACGATCATTTACAATTGTTTTAGGATTAGCAAGGACAACTAGCGGTTTATAGAATGAAGAAAAATTATATTTTATAGAGATACCTTTTAACCAATTCGAGGTTTCAATTCGAGCTTCTTTTAATACCTCATAATGCCGTTGACTTTGTGTGATAGGTGAATAAATTCCTTCTTTTTGTTTGGTATGACCATAGAAAATTGTACGGATAAAGGCACCGTTAGAATCAATTTCAATATTTCCTACAAGATTTTTACATTCAATTAGGAAAATAATCTTAGCAGTAATAACAATAAAATCTATTTGTGCACCAAGACCGGAATGTGTTTCAATGTATATATCATGAAGTACTATCATATCCATGTTGCTGTGCTTAAGCTCAAATAGAATATTTTCCTCTCCTATAATTCCAGCTTGGGTAAGGGCAATTTCTTTTTGAATTTGGTTCTGCAAATCACCAGAAGCAAGTTGTTGCAAAGACTTTAATTTATCTAAATATGTTTGTGCATCGTTTGATTCTTTTAAGATAATAATTTCTGGTTTTGAAAATAATCCCATATAATGAATCTCCTTTATGTAAATATAGGTTAATAGTATCATTTGATAATCAATATTTCAAGAAATAGGTAACTAAAATATAGTTTTATTCAATAGAAATATGGAAATATTAGTAGTGAGAGTGTATAATAAAATTATATTTAACACAAATTAGATAGGTTGATTATTTACAAAGGAAAAATGCATTTATTAAAAAATATGAGGAAAAATGGGAAAATAGTTGGCAACAAACAAATCAAATTCGGTTTGATAATGGTTTTGTTTTTGGTTTTTGGAGTAGTATCATGTACTGAAAAAGGGGCAAGATTGGATGAAAAAAGTTGTTATACAGAGGAAAGTTGTGATAGCTCTGAAGCAGAAGAAAACTTGACAGAAGTTCACAGAAATTATTCTATGAAGCGTTATGTGGGGGAAAAGTCAACTTTGAGAGATGCACCGGAATGTTTTGGATTGGATAATTTTTTATACAATTATAATAAAATTGCAAAATATGGACTGAATAAAACAGAAATAAAAGATCTTCAATCACATAAATCTGAGGAAATGGCATATTCGAGACTTACAAATTATTCTTTAGCAAAGAACTGCTATCTGACAGCAACAGACAGTTCACTTTGTGGGTATGAAGTTATGGCATTTATCTCGTTTGATAATGATTCTGAAAGTGCAAAATTATCTGTTCAGAAACAGATAATTCGAGACTGTATACATGCCATTGATAGAAAAGTGCCAAATAAATGGATTGATTATGAAATTGAAAATATTGAAAACAAAGGGAGTACAATAGCTTATTTTAATGAACTATTTGCGTTCGAAGGAAAGTTGGAAGCAAATAATGAAATCAGCTTTATAATAAAATATAATCCTATTTCACAAATGACAGAAGATGAGTGGGATTACAGAGAGTATAGAATACCAAATTATAAGTAAATAGCAGCAAGGAATATATATGAGAAAATTAGAAGAAAAGTTTCGTGAAAATACAACATTAAAATACTACAATGAAAATGCTACAATTTTTTCTGCTACTACACAAATCGTAGATTTTTCCATAACGCAGGATAAGTTCCTTGCATTGTTACAGCCAAATGCATATATTTTAGATTTTGGTTGTGGATCTGGTCGTGATACAAAGTATTTTATGGAACATGGATATAGAGTGGAAGCAACGGATGGTTCAGAAGAGTTGTGCAAATTAGCAAGCACATATACTGGAGTTTCGGTTAAATATATGCTATTTCAGGAGTTGGACGAGCAGAAAAAATATGATGGTATTTGGGCATGTTCCTCTATTTTGCATTTGTCAAAGGATGAACTTAAAAATGTTATGCAGCGAATGTTGTGTGCATTGAAGGATGATGGAGTGATTTATACATCGTTTAAATATGGAACATTTGAGGGTGAACGAAATGGAAGATATTTTACTGATTTTACAGAAAAAACATTTGATGGATTTTTAAGTGGTATAAGACATGTAAAGATAGAAGAACAATGGCTGACAGGAGATGTGAGACCAGGCCGTGAGTCGGAACAATGGCTGAATCTTATACTGAGGAAAGTGTGACGAATGGATAAAGTATTAAAGCTGGAAAACGGACAATATGATCTGATAGAAACAGTCTCATATCCAAATGGTGGTGCAAGCTATTTTTATGTAAGAGATCAGCAGGCTATTATTATTGATGAGGGGATATGTAATTACAAAAAGGATGAGAAACCTTTTTCCTATTCTTTAATTACGGACAAGCAAAATACATATATGAATAAATATGCAAAAGTATATCGCTTTCTAAAAGAAGACATGGGAATAATCAATGAAGTAATTACATTGCCATGCAAAAAGGAAGAAATACCAATAAAGTATGTGGCAAATCGCGAAGATCATGCAGATGCCTCTCCATTGGAAATCGACTTTGAAAATAATTTTGCAAGTGTATATGGTCGTAATAGCTTGAAATATTTACAGAAAGAATATGGTATTTTGGATGAACAGGGAAATAATTATTTCTGGATTACTTGTTAAGAACAAAGCATGGAGATTATGCAGTTGAAGAAAATGGGGTAACTTATCATCATCCGCAGCAGATCGGTTTGGAACGTTATCGTAGACAGCTGAAAAAACAAAATACATGTACCGAATGGGGAATTAAGTTATATCGTTTTTCTTCAGAAGATTGTAGATTTGAAAATCGAATTGAGGATGACATAAAAACTTTTTTTGGTGAAAATACCGATGAGTTTGAAGAAAATGGACTCCTTGCTGATCGTCCGGTAAAGTTATATGAGCATCAGGAAAATACGCTTGAGGAAATACAAAAACAGCGTGCTGCGGGAATAAATACATTTCTTGTGGTATTTCCAACGGCAAGTGGAAAATCCAGGATTGTGGAAGAAGATTTGCGTATTTTTTCCAGAAAGAATACAGAATTTCATGCGCTTATTATGGCTCCTAATACAAACATTATTGCTGATTGGAGGCAGCGAGTGAAGAAATCTCTCCCAGATCTGCAGGAGCAAATTGAAATTTGTTCATTTGCTTATATGATGCGGAACTATCAGAAATATGCGCAGGAAAAATATAATTATATTGTAGTAGATGAAGCTCATCACGCAGTTTCCCAGTTTAAACGTGTTATTCAGTATTTTACGCCTGATTTTTTGATTGGTCTTACAGCAACCGATCAACGACCAGACAAAAAGAAGTTGGAGACAATATTTGGTAATTATAAGACAGGATTATCTCTGGTTGATGCGATGAAAAAGAAAATTGTTGCAGAGGCAAATGTATATCGTATTGAAACTAATTTGGATTTGAGTCATATTCGATTTAATGGCAAAGATTATATTAATGCTGATTTGGAAAAGAGTATTCGTGTAAAGTCCAGAAATGAATTGATTGCAGATGTGTTATACAACTATTTTTCAGAAGGAAAAGTTGGGCAGTTGCAGGGAGTCGTGTTTTGTGTAAATACAAATCATGCACAGGAGATGGAGCGTGTATTAAATGCGAATGGTCTTTCGGCAAAGGCATATACCAGAAAAACAAAAAATCCGGATGAAGTTATGCAACAGTTTCGAGAGAAAAAAACACGTTTTTTGTGTGCTTGTGAAATGATTTCGGAGGGATGGGATTATCCGGAACTTGGAATTCTGGTAATGGCGCGTCCAACACTTTCCAAGGTTCTTTATATGCAGCAGATTGGAAGAGGACTTCGACGAACAAATACAAAAACAAATGTGTTTGTTATTGATGTAGTAGATGAGTATGGTGCCATGGCAAAACCGTGTTCCATGCATTCCATTTTTTCTAATCCATTTTACACTGCATTTGGAAGTATTTTAAAAAGAGATTATTCCGTGGGAGATATGATAGAAGTAGATGGTCTGCATGAAACAGTAGAACGTATTGTGCAGGTGGATATTGAAACTTTCGAAGAAAAATATGGTGATTACTTAAATCAGGAACAGCTGGCGAGAGAATTTTATTTAAGTACGGGAACTATTACCAGCTGGGTTACCAAAGGAAAAATTTCTCCGGATGAAATGATTGCTTTTGGAAGTAGGAAAATTTATCTTTTTGCACCAGAACATGTGAAGCAGATTCGTGAGGAAAATAATATTCCAGAACATACAGAGGAAACGATCAAAACGGACTTCTTTGATTTTCTGGAAGAACGTGATTACAGTCTTTCTTACAAGATGCCGTTTCTTCTTTCATTCCTAAAAAATATGAATGAAATTGGAGATGCAAAAATTGATAATGTGCTCACAGATTATATTGCTTTTTACCAAGACAGGATTGATAAGGGACTTCCAGTAGATCGGTCAAGTTGTCCATATAATGCAGAACGATTGAAAGATCGGAAATATATTAAAAACAATATGCTGACAAATCCTTTTGAAAAATTTGAGCGTAAACGGTTCCTGTATTATTCAAAGGATTTGAATGTAATTTCTATGAATCATGCGCTTTTTATTAAAATGAGTAAGCAAGATTTTGAAAGAGTGAAGGTGCAGATGGAAGAGGATTTGGAGAAATATTATGAAAGAGTTAAATAAAAAGAGTTAAATAAAAAGAGTTAAATAAAAAGAGTGTCTGACAAAATTGCAGTAAAGAAACTATTTATATGTGGAAAAATAATTATGGCAATTAATTGACTACAAATATGCTTTAAATTAGAATAGATAAAAGAAAAAATATAATTTGGAAAGAAATGGGAAAATTTTTATGGATATAAATAAAATCGTTTTAGTAATAACATGTGTATTTTCTGGTATTTCAGTAATTGTATCATTTTTAAGTCTAAGTAATACGAGAAAGATAGCAAATAAAAACGGATATATAAATACCGTAACGGCATCAAGAGAACGGTGGGCGAGTAGTTTGCAAAGTAATGGTTCCTCCTATTTGGCTATTGTAGATTCAATATTTTTACAGAGAGAAAATAGAATACAAAAATATGAGGAGCTATTAAAGTATCAATATGCAATGGCTATTTCATTACATGATTATGACGATGATAAAGAATTAAAAAGTAAAATGAAAGAAATTCAGAATCATATATATAAATTTGTAGCGTCAAAAAATAGTGATTCTTTAGAAAATGAAATTGCAGAGGTTCAGAAATTGAAAGATGAGATTTATTTGCTTATAAATAGAAAACATCAAGAGGAGTGGAAAAAACAGAAATACGAAGTGGCGTTAGAAAAATAATTATACAGCAAATAATTCGTTCAAAAATATCTTTATTTTCTGAAGAATCTGAATAAAGTTATAATCATAAATTATTGATATAATAGTGCATTTAAGGTAGAAATTGAAAAAAGAAAATATCAATTTTGGTGATATACAAAGGTGGTGATCTCATGTTAACAAATGACAATAATGTCAGGCGCAATGACTTATCATTACGCCTAAATACATAGGTATCAAAACCAGAATATTTAAAATAGCTCCCTTTAAGTATGTGATTTTATGTTCCAATATACCAGACGATTTTGAAAAAATAAAGACATATTTTGATCGTTCCATAAGGTATGTTACTTTGCAGATATCATTATCAGATCAGGTGCCGGAATATTATATAGAAGAACTCTCTCCAATTGATATGGAACATCCGGTGGATGATTTTCGGGCAACAGCGAGGACCAGAGCTGAGATAGAAGAATATATTTATGGAAGATACCATGATTTTGACATTAGAAAAATTGTTCCGAGTGAAGGCGGCATAAATTTTCATATGGATATTTATGTTGGAAGTGATGTGAGTGACAAACAGATCGCAAGGTTGCAAAAGGAACTGACAGAAGTTGACTTTGGAACGGATCAGATTCAGGTACTTCGTACAACGGACCCTCCGGAAGATAAAACAAAATTAAATCCGCAGGACAGTGTTATGTGGTTAAATACGAACAAGAGTTATCCGTTTACAGTTGCTGAGACAGATTTCTGGTATGACAATATAGAGGCAATTTATGATGGCTCCGTGAAGAGAAAGGATTTATCTTTTTGCAGAGATGGCGAACTGAAATGCTTTGTGAATGCGTCTGTTTTTCCGGTGATCAATCTACGCAGCCTTTTATTATTATATGATACGGTGTATCTTGCTTTGCCAATTGAAAATTTTTTGGATGAGTTTTTGGAAATGCAGGGCATGAAAAAGAAAGAGCTGGTCCAACTTGTTTCAATGGGGAAAGTAGTTCTTTTGTTAGGAAATGATGAGACGAGGTATGATCGGCAGGTTATTTTGGATGCTTACAAAGAGTCACCGGATTCTGTAATTGGAAGAAGAGCTATGAATGCGATGATGATTGCACAGTTGGTTGAGATGAAAAATCAGTATGCTGTCAATTATCCGATGGCTTATGAGATGGCATCGCAACTTGCAAAATATGGAAATCAGAAACAGGATGAAGTGGCACTTCATATATCAGAACTGTTGGCATGGCCATATAGAGTAGTGGGAGAAAGTTTTGGCATTTTACAAAATTCGAGTCCTATGGCAGTCAGTAATTTCGGCATTAATCAGTTGGCATATAATTTTTTCAGAGAGCATGATCAGAAGAGTGCAATTGAATTTGAATTTATTTCAAAGGCGGAATCGGCACATCTAGCCATGGCTTTGGATGCAACATATTTTCCGTTTCGTGCAGAAATGATAATAAAATATATACGGATGAGGCAGAGACTTCTATGATGGAAGGAATGATGAAGGTATATTGGTATGCACCAGAGCAAGTGAAGCGGATGCAGTCGATTTGGAATACAAATTATACGGAAAGAAATATGCTGGAATTCTTTGACACAAAAGAAAATATTGATATTTTGCGTACTGCAAACATGGCAGACAAGTACCAGACACCTATGAAGTTCCGGGCTATTTTGGAAAATCTGGAGAAGATGGAAGAAACAGATCGAAGACAAAAGATTCGGGAGTATAATAATATTTTGGCAGAGGCTTCGGAACGAACTGCGAAATCGACAAGTATTGTCGATTTCATGCTTGGAACTACCGGTTTCTTAAATTTTGGATCTTATTTGAATACGATACTGAATTTGCTCGGATTATTGAAAGGCGTTCCAGATATGATGCCTGGTGCAACGGAGCGAAAGGATTTGCAAAAATTCCGTTCGATTGCAAAAGAACTGGGCACAGATAATCCGGAGAAAACAGGAGAGGAGGTTTATCTTCTTGATCGTATTTCTCCAGTGGCTAATTTAAGATAAAAAGTAATTTATGCAGACTCTCTGCATAAATGGATTAGAACCATTCCGGAAGGCATCGATTTGGGAATTATTTATAGGTTATACTGGAAATAAAAATTACATTATTAGATAAATAACAGGAGGCTTACATCATGGAACGAGTAGAAAAATTCTTAAAAGAAGCAGAAACATATTATTTAGCAACCGTAGAAGGCGACCAGCAAGAGTCAGACCTTTGGTACAGCCACATTTTTGAGGGGAAACTTTATATTCAGACAGGTAAGGTGAAAGAGGTATCAAAACAGATTCATGCAAATCCAAAGGTAGAAATCTGTGCATTTAAAAATGGAGAGTGGCTCCGTGTAGCAGGAGAACTTGTGGAAGATGACAGAAGAGAAGCCAGACAGTCGATGCTTGATGCTTACCCATCATTACAGAAGATGTATTCAGCAGACGATGGAAACACAGAGGTATTTTATTTTAAGAATGCAACAGCGACATTTTCATCATTTACGCATGATCCGGAAGTAGTGAAGTTCTGATGACAAAGGATGAGTGGTACAGGCAGTTGTTTGAGAGACTGGGCAATTCCAAATTTCGAAGCAGCTTTCATTTGAAGCAGAAAGACATAGATTACATAAACCAAAAGGGACTTGATACGATCAGACAACATGCAAAGGACTTTATTGCAAAGAGAGAAGCTCCCGCATTTATAGCAAATGATGGCAAACAGACTCCTATGAGGGGCCATCCGGTATTTATTGCCCAACATGCAACTGCAACATGCTGCAGAGAGTGTATCCGGAAGTGGCACAAAATGCAGCCGGGCAGGGAACTGAGTCAGGTGCAGCAGGATTATCTTGTAGATATAATTATGACATGGATTCAAAAAGAACTGGAAAGGCAGAAAAAGAAATTATGAAAATGCAGATATTTGTAGATGCAGATGCGTGTCCTGTAGTAGGCATTGTAGAAGAAATAGCAGAGAAATATAGCATTCCAGCCACATTGCTGTGTGATACGAATCACGTATTATATTCAGACTATAGCGAAGTGATCGTAGTTGGTGCAGGAGCAGATGCTGTAGATTACAAGCTGATTAGCATTTGTCATAAAGGGGATGTCGTAGTATCTCAGGATTATGGTGTCGCTGCTATGGCACTTGGAAAAGAAGCGTATGCCATTCACCAATCCGGTAAGTGGTACACGAATGAAAATATTGACCAGATGCTTATGGAGCGGCATCGTAACAAGAAGGCAAGACGCAGCTCGCATAAGAATCATATGAAGGGACCAAGAAAGCGTACAGAGGAAGATGATGTACGCTTTGCTCAGTCTTTTGAAAAACTCATACAGATGGCAAAATCAAAAGAAGGTGCTCAGAGTGGGATTATTTAAGAAAAAGACAGTTATAAAGACTTATGATAAAGAAAACAAGAAGCCGGTAATTAAGGCAAGCATCTGTAACGGTGAGCAGGTTGCCGGTTTTAAGGACATCCATACAGGTAAGATCGAAGAGGTTATGCTGATTAAAAGTCAGGCGGATCTTGATGAATTCAAGAAAATGTATGGAATAGATGGTGAGATAGAAAAGGAGTATTGATATGAGCATATTAGGAAATATACTTTGGAAAGCAGTTTTTCAAAATTGCAAAGTTATCCCTGATGCCATTTGGTGCAGAGGTAATCTGACAGGCAGGGGAGAACTTTTTTGTGAGTTTGAAAGAATAGGCAGGAAAGATGTGTGACATAACAAGGTTACAGATGGATGAGAAAGGAAAACACGATGAACATATATGATGAATTGGAAAATTTAAAAGTCAGGGCTCGCTCCAATCCGGAACTTGCGCAGGCGTTGTTAGCCACGCGGGAAATGAAAAATCCGGTTTCCGCATTCTGTCGTATTGCACAGGAGCATGGATGCACCTTTTCCGCTATGGATCTGGTCTCTGCCGGTGAGGATTCTTACGCAGCAATGCGTCGCTCCACGAATGGAGGCGGCGAGAATTCGCCGCTGTTGCAGGGAGAGGATGATCTGTACGAGATGTTTTTAATTGAATTGATGTAAAATTGAGAGATAATGAAATAAATTACGATTACGAAGGATGGAAAAATACATTTTGTATTTATTTTTCTGTCCTTTTGTGTTATATTGGAAGCAAAGATGGAGGGATACCAGGATGAAGGATATCTATTTAACAAATTATTCTGTTAATGGAATCAAGACATTGGATAAAACGGTTTCATTGTCTTTTTATAAGAAAACAATCAATAAGGAACCGGATACGCAGGAATATAATATTAAGGGAATTTATGGAATGAATGGGTCTGGAAAATCGGGGATCGTGACTTCTGTGGAAATTTTGCGCAATCTTATCATTGATACAGGATATTTGAATAATCCGGTTGCACAGAAACATTTGGATGCTATTGTCAATAAGAAAGTTGGGGAACTTTCGATAGAAGCAGAGTTTATCGCAAAGAGTGGTGCACAGTTGCTTCTTTTTCAGTATGGAATCACCTTGTCTAAAAATAAGGCAGGTAAATTTACAATATCACACGAATGTTTAAAAGAAAAAAATGCGACATCAAAGAACAGTTCTCTGGAAATCATTTATGAAATTTGTGATGGTGAAATCATTTTTATGTATGGTTTGGAGGAAGAAAATGGTTTTGTGGTTGAAATTAGAAATAAGACGATGAATTTGTTGACCACGGGATCTGCATGTGCATTGATTTATGTAAATATGTTGTGCTCAGGGGACGATAATTATTTCTTTTATAGAGAGGATAAAGTTGCACGGATAATAATGAATGCTATCAGTGTGCTGTTTTCATTTGGACATAAGCTGCATGTGTATTTAGATGAGTCAGATGATCATAAACCATACATGATACAAAATACCATTCTCTCTTGTGACGATGCTGATTCGCAAAATGCAAAATTGTATTCGTTGATAGGTAATATTTTTGAGTTACAGAATGAAAACATAAATGTAATATTCAGTAACCGAAATATGATTGCAAAAACAAGGCTTGATAAATTTATAGAAACAATCAATAAATTATATGAATTTCTCCATATTTTTAAATCGGATCTGATGGGTATAGAGATTGATAAAAAAGAAAACGGCGATTTTTGGATGTGTGATTTGGTTATGGTGTATGATTCCTACAAGATTTATGCAGAATTTGAAAGTACCGGAATCAAAAAACTGATTAAATTATTTGTCTATGTAAGAGAAATGGTTCGTGGTGGAATTGTTTTTATTGATGAATTTGATTCGAACCTTCATGATGTTTATTTGTGTGCATTGTTGGAATATTTGATGGAATATGGAGAAGGACAGCTCTGTTTTACAACACATAATGTTGGACCGATGGATGTTCTGAAACAGCACAAGAAGTCAATAGACTTTTTGTCAGAGGATCATCAGATTTATCCATGGAAGACAAATGGCAACTATTCACCTTCAAAATTATACAGAAACGGTATGATAGAAGGTTCTCCGTTTAATGTAGATGCGATTGATTTTATCGGAGTTTTTGGTACAGGTGAGGAGGATGAATAGTGGGGAGGCAGTTTATTTTTGTTGTTGAGACGAACAAAAAATGTCAGTCCGACTGGATGTATATCAAGGACACGATTGAGCATTTTTATGCGTTTGATCGAACACAGGTAAAATTAAGTGTTGTATATATGGACGGACGGGGAAATTATGAGAAAAAGGAAAAAGATGTTCAAAATCTGATTTCACAATATAAGGCTGCTTCTAAGAAAAATCAATCCAGGGTAATATATTGTTTTGATTGTGATAATTTTGACACGAATGCAGAGGATGAAAATTTTCTGAAAAATGCAAAACAATATTGTGAAGAAAATGGATATGGATTTGTTTGGTTTTGCAGGGATATTGAGCAGGTATATATAGGAAAGCAGGTAGAGAAAAGTAAAAAACAAAAAGAAGCGGCGACATTTAAGGCGAAGAAGCTTATCATGGATGTGAATGCTGACAAATTGTTACAGCATCATTATCGCGTGAGCACGAGCAATTTTATGAAAATTATGGATCAATTTGATGAATTTACGCGAAAGTAGGATTATCCATGATTAGATGAGGATACAAAAAGACATGAAACCCAGAACACAAAAATCAATGGAATTATATAACACCCTCCTGAACCGTGGCTTTCCACAGGAGTTTTGTGAGCAGATTTCACTGAATCTGAACACAGACTGGACGGCACAGAGGATGCTTGGCTATTTGTCACATTACAGGAAACTTCCGATGGCGGAAATCGTGGACGAGATGCTGGCAATTCTAAGTGACCGGAACCGGATTATGCAGAAGCATGAATGGGAGAATACAAATGCGAAATGGAATGAATTTTTAAACCAGGGATTTCGAAAAGAGGATTGAAAAATAATATGAAAGAGGTTTTTTATGAGTTATTGGAAAAAATTTAAAAAGAAGTATATGGGGGATCGTGCGTTTTACCGCCATTATTTATTGCTGGCAGTGCCAATGATCCTGCAGAATGCCATCACGAATCTGGTCAGCTTTTTGGACAACATTATGGTGGGGCAGCTGGGAACGGAACAGATGTCCGGTGTTGCAATCGTAAACCAGCTGATTTTTGTGTACAATCTGGCAATTTTTGGAGCGGTGTCGGCGGCAAGTATTTTTGGTGCGCAGTATTTTGGCAACGGGGATCACAGGGGGCATATGCATTCGTTTCGTTTTAAGCTTTATGCGACGCTGCTTGTGTCAGGACTTACCATGTTGCTGCTACTTACGAAGGGATCGGATCTGATTTCCCTGTATCTGACGGATACTGTGGAAATGGAGCAACCGATGTGGCACTTCAATATGGAAAGCAGTATCTGGTGATTATGCTGGTGGGACTGGTTCCGTTTGCAGTGAACCAGCATATGCCACCAATATAAAAGAAAACGGGACAGACGCTCGTTCCGATGCTGGCAAGTTTTGTGGCGGTGGGAACCAATGCAGTGCTGGATTATCTGTTGATTTTTGGTGTGGGACCATTTCCGGAACTTGGGGTGACAGGGGCGGCACTTGCCACTGTGATTGCCCGGTATGTGGAAGCGGTTATTGTTGTCTTCTGGGCACATAGAAACCGGGAGAAGAACCGGTATCTGGAAGGGGCTTATCGCGGATTTGGAATCCCGGTGAGCGAACTGAAAACGATACTGATCAAAGGGCTTCCCCTGATGTTCAATGAGGTTTTATGGGCGGCGGGTATGACCACCGTGACCCAGTGCTATTCTGTGCGCGGACTTGATGTGGTGGCAGGGCTGAATATTGCCACGACGATTACCAATTTGTTTAACATTGTCTATATACAGTTGGGAGCGTGTATCAGTATTGTTGTGGGACAGTATTTGGGAGCCGGAGAACTGGAAAAGGCAAAAGACGCAGACAACAAGATGATTGTTTTCAGTGTCTTCTGCTGTGTGATTATGGCAGCAATCATGTTTCTCGTGGGGGGATTTTTCCCTGATATTTACAATACGACAGCGGAAATTAAGGATCTGGCTACAAAGTTTATCACCGTTTCTGCGCTGATCATGCCGTTTTGTTCGTTTAGTCATGCGTCTTATTTTACGCTTCGTTCCGGTGGGAAAACGATGGTTACGTTTTTATTTGATTCGGTGTTTACCTGGGTGGTTGTTGTGCCGGTTGCATTTTTGCTGGCACACGGTACGGGACTTGGAATTGTAAGTGTTTATTTTCTGGTACAGGCCACGGAACTGATCAAGGTCGTGATCGGATACTGCATGGTACGAAGCAACGTCTGGGTGGTAAAAATGGTATAGGTGATCAGGGATCAGAAACTCATGCTACGGCATTATTTATAAACAATTGTTAAATATTTGAAAAATATTTGGAAAATGGACAACTTTTGTAAAAGAATCGGTTATAATAATTTCATCTGAAAATTTAGCGAAAAATACATAGGAAGCGGATGGAATTATTATCATGGAACAGGAAAACAGAGTCAGAATGGAACGAATTGCAGCAGATCCACAGTCCGGGCTGTCTGCAGAGCAGGTAAAAAGAAGGTTTGCACAGGGAGAAAACAACTATAAAGTAGAGTCTTCCACGTTGTCGGTTTCGGAAATTGTGCGTTCAAATGTCTGCACATATTTTAATCTTGTATTTGCTGTGATTGCGGTTTTGCTTGCTATTGTGGGTGCATGGTCGGATATGCTGTTTCTTCCGATTATTGTGGCAAATACCTGTATTGGTATTATCCAGGAGGTACACTCCAAAAAGGTGCTGGATAAATTATCCATTCTGAATGCGCCGCATGCAGTTGTAATCCGTGACGGAAAGCGGCAGGAGATTCCGGCAGATCAGCTGGTGCTGGATGATATTGTGGAATTTTCGGCGGGAAGCCAGATTCCGGCGGATGCGAAAGTGGTATCCGGAGAACTGCAGGTGAACGAATCCCTGATCACCGGAGAGTCGGATGAAATTGAAAAACGGGAGGGGGATTCCCTGCTTTCTGGAAGTTTTGTGGTATCCGGAAAGGCATGTGCACGTCTTGAGAAGGTCGGAAAAGATTCTTATATTTCAAAGCTGACTCTGCAGGCAACGAAAAGCAAAAAGGGAGAGCAGTCAGAAATGATCCGCTCCCTGAATTATCTGATCATGGTGATGGGAATTATTATCATCGATCGGGATTGCCCTGTTCGTGCAGTCGTTTATTTACAATGAGGGAACGTTTCATGACAGTATCACCGGTATGGTGGCGGCTATCATCGGAATGATTCCGGAGGGACTGTATCTGCTGACAAGTGTGGCACTTGCGGTTAGTTCCGTGCGGCTGGCACAGAAGAAGGTATTGATCCACGATATGAAATGTATTGAGACGCTGGCGAGAGTCAATGTTCTTTGTGTGGATAAAACAGGCACGATCACCGAGCCGGGGATGCATGTCTATGATTTTTCTGTTCTGGATGGGGCAGATCAGCTGGAAATTTCCCAGCTGCTGGCAGATTTTGTGGCAGCGCAGGAAAAAGACAATGCGACGATGGAAGCACTCAAAGCGCATTTCTCCAACGGAAGTGGTATGCGGGCGAGGGAAGTGTATTCGTTTTCTTCGGAAACAAAGTATTCCGGAGCGTGATGAACGATGGAAAATCTTATGTGATCGGAGCACCGGAATTTGTTCTGCGGGGGCAGTTTGCCCAGTATCAGGAACAGATTGCCACCTACAGCAGCAAAGGCTACCGTGTGCTTGTATTTGCGCAATATGAAGGGACGCTTGACCGGAAACCGCTGACAGAGCCGGTACTTCCGCTTTGTTTTGTGATGCTTGCCAATCCGATCCGCAAAGGGGCAAAGGAAACCTTTACTTATTTTGCGGAAAATGATGTTGATATCAAGGTGATTTCCGGTGACAATCCGCTGACGGTTTCCGTCATTGCGGCAGAGGCGGGGATTGTGGGTGCGGAGCGTTTTGTCGATGCATCGACTCTGAAAGAAAAAGAAGATTATTATCGCGCGGTGGAAGAATATACGGTATTCGGCCGTGTGACCCCGAGCCAGAAGCGGATGCTGGTACAGGCACTGAAAGAACATAAAAAAACGGTTGCCATGACCGGAGATGGTGTAAATGATGTGCTGGCACTTAAAGATGCAGACTGCAGCGTGGCGATGGCCTCCGGCAGCGAAGCCGCTTCTAATGTGGCACAGCTGGTACTTTTAGATTCCGATTTTTCCAGAATGCCATCGGTGGTCGCAGAGGGACGCCGTGTGGTAAATAACATTGAGCGGACCGCCGCATTGTATATTGTAAAAAATATTTTCTCCATGCTGCTTGCCATTTTCTCCGTGATTCTGATGCTGGATTATCCACTGGAACCATCACAGGTATCGCTGATCAGTATGTTTACGATTGGTATTCCGTCGTTTGTTCTGGCACTGGAGCCGAATAAGGAGCTGATCCGCGGACATTTCCTGACCAACGTACTCGTGCGGGCACTTCCGGCAGGACTGACGGATTTTATCGTAGTAAGTGGTCTGGTGATTTTCTGCCGGGAATTTCAGGTAGATCTGGATTGTCTGTCTACATCATGTACCATTCTGGTTGCAATCGTTGGTTTTATGATTTTGCACCGCATTGCAAGACCGATGAATACCGGACATATTGTAATGCTGGTCGGTGTGATTGCAGGATGGATTCTTTGCATGCTGTTTGGCGGAAGCTTTTTCGGAATTACGGGAATTTCCAAACAGTGTGAAATGCTGATGGTAATTTTTGCAATTATTACGGAACCGGTTCTTCGGTATCTGAGTCTGATTGTTGAGTGGATTTCTGCGAGATGCCGCATGATCCATGCCCGTTTTTCGAGGGCGTAAAAGTGGGGCTGGTTCTTGCATGCATATAAGGAATCGTATATAATAAAAGACATACTAGTAGAAAAGCAGGTGTGGATGTGCAGAAGAGAATCAGGCAGATAGCCGCAGGAAAATTCGAATCGGATCAGCCTTCACTTTCTATTTCGGACGAGGAACTGTTTCTTACGGTTACAGAAGGACAGGAATATACCGGGGAATTTGAAATTACCAGTGAAAACCATATTCCGGTGAGGGGCATTGTCTACTCCACCCACCCAAGGATGGAGTGCCTGACGCCCCAGTTTGAAGGCGAAAATATACGGATTCGGTATCAGTTTCATAGTAAGGGTCTCGTTGAGGGGCAGGAGGAAAAGGGTGCGTTTGTGATTCTTTGCAATCAGAGTGTACACAGCCTTTCTTTTTGTGTATCCATATCCCGTTTATATGCGCAGACTGCCACAGGTGCGATTCGCAGTCTTTCGGATTTTACGGCACTTGCAAAGGAAAACTGGCAGGAAGCATATCAGCTCTTTTATCACAAGAGTTTTCCCAATATTCTAAAAGCAAAAGAGACAAAAGAAAAGATGTACTATCAGGGGATTCTTGCGGCAAAACCATCGTCGCAGAATCTGGAAGAATTTTTGGTGGCAGCCGGCAGAAAAGAACAGATCCATTTTACAATTTCTGAGACAGACTGCCGGTTTGATGCGCTTACCGAAAGCCAGCAGCAGAAGATCGAAATCAAAAAGAGCGAATGGGGATATTTGGAACTTGCCATCACCTCCGATGCCGCGTTTGTACAGCCGGCACAGACGCAGATTACTTCGGAGGATTTTCTGGGGAGTACGTTTGTCCTGAAATACATCGTGGACTATGACCGGATGCATGCCGGAAACAATTATGCCAAAATTACTTTTTCCTCGGTATATGAGACAAAGGTTCTGGAGATTTATGCGCACAAAGGGGAAAAACAAAAGTCCAAAGAACAAAAAGAACATGCCAAAATCAGGGAATGTCAGTCCGGGCTGGTAGAACTGTATGAGGCATTCCGCCTGAAAAAAATTGTGACAGGTGTGTGGGCAAATGAGTCGGTAGAACGTTTAAACCAGCTGCATGCCATGCTTCCGGATCAGGTGATGTATCCGCTGATGAAAGCACAGGCACTGGTGATCAATCACCAGAAACAGGAAGCGGAGTGGATTCTTGAGGAATTTAAACGGGAATGGCCCGATCACCATACACCGGAGTGGGGCTATTATCTTTATATTATGACACTTCTGGAACGGGAACCGGCATATGTGGACCGCATGACACATGAGATTGAGATGATTTTTCATGAAAATCCGGATTCTGCTTTGTTATTCTGGGTTCTTTCGTTTCTGGAAGAGGAATATTACAACAACAGTGCGCACAAACTGCGTGCAATTGCGCACTGGGTGATGAGTGGCTGTGTTTCCCCGTACCTGTATCTGGAGGCATACGATCTGATCAGCCATGACCCGTATCTGCTCACAAAACTGGGAAGATTTGAAGTGCGGATTCTGCGCTGGGCAATCCGTCATCAGGTTCTGACAAAGGAACTGGCAGCACAGATTTTTGAAGTGGTGGAAATGAATCAGGGATTTCATCCGGTTCATTTTGAACTGATGCAGGCAGCTTACGGGACAGAGGAAAAACCGGAATATGTGGGACAGATCTGCAGTTACCTGATAAGAACCCAGCAGTTTGATACAAAATTTCACCACTGGTATGAAAAGGGAATCGAGCTTGAACTTCGGATTACTGGATTATATGAGGCTTATCTGATGTCACTGGATGAACGGGAGATTGCATCGGTTCCGAAAATTATCCGGATGTACTTTCAGTATGACAGTAATCTTCCCTATCGGAAGATGGCAATTCTTTACAACAATATCATTGCGTCAAAGGAAAGCGAACCGGAAATTTATGAACAGTATCGCCGGGTGATGAGCCGTTTTGCCATGGAACAGATCGAGCAGGAACATGTGGACGATAATCTGGCGGTGGTTTATGAGGACATGCTTGAACTGGGGCTGGTGAATGAAGAACTTGCAAAATGTCTTTCCAATATTCTGTTTGCGCATAAGCTGGTCATTATGCAGCCGCATATGGTCCGCGCGATTGTATACCAGAAGCAGATGAAAGATCCGCAGATCGTTCCGATTGTAAACGGATGTGCCTACGTGTCCCTTTTCTGCAGGGAATATGCCATTTTGTTTGAAGATGGGAAAGGTCAAAGATATATCCACAGTGTCCCGTACCGGCTGGATTCCCTGATGGATGCCGGATCGTATCTGGAGAAATGTACGGCACTGGCACCGGAGGAACTTCCGTATATTGTTTCCCATTTTGGGGAAAAGCCGGATCATCATATGTTTGATGCCAAAGAGGAAAAATTTTTCCGGAGAGTGCTGTTTGCACAGGAGCTGGATACGGAATACCAGTCGTATTTTTCCAGGGAGATTGTGCGTTATTATCAGAAAAAAGAGCAAAAACCCCTGGTGGAACAATATCTGGAACAGGCAGATTATGAGCAGATGCCGCAGGCGGTGCGTCAGTATATGATGGAATCCCTTGCGGACTGGCGGATGTATGACCGGTTGTATGAACAGATGCAGGAATATGGGCTGGATCAGATCGGATCATCGGCAAAGGTTGCAGTTGCCACCTATCTGCTGGATGCGATGGAAGAGAGGGAGCAGGACGAGGAACTGCTGCTTTTGTGTACAAGTGCGTTTTTAAACAAAAAATACAATGACAGGATTCTGCAGTATCTGAGTGATTTTTATTCCGGACCGGTTGAGACCATGCTTCGTTTATGGAGAGCGGCACAGGATTTTGAACTTCGGACAAGAGATCTGGAAGAACGGATTCTTGAGCAGATGCTGTATACGGATATGGATCTTATGCAGGCACTGGAGGTATTTGCGCATTATTATGAAAGCGGTGGGCAGGAACTGATTGTTCTTGCGGTCATTACGGTATTTGCGCAGAATTATTTTGTAAAAGAAGCCGCGCTGCCAAAACAAATCCTTGCCATAATACGGAGACGGTATCAGAGCGGAAAGAAACTAAATGATGCCTGTAAACTTGCCCTGCTCAAATCGTTTTCCGGGATGTCCTCTCTGCAGGAGGCACAGTATGAAGCCGCAGATGTGCTGCTGGCAGAGTTCACCGGAAGAAATATGAATTTTTCATTTTATAAAAGACTGGACCGGCGGCTGGTACAGAAATATCATTTGTATGACAAAATTTATGTGGAACACCGGACAAATCAAAAGAAACATGTCGTGCTGCACTACAGCCGGGATGAGGACGGGGAGCAGTTTCACGAAGTGGATATGCCGAATGTCTATGCCGGTATTTTTGTGGAAACATTTGTGGTATTTTTCGGGGAGGAGATCCAGTATTACATCACCGAAGAATATAAAAATAAGTCGTCTCGACAGAAAGCAATCGTCTGACCTGTAACGATATCTATGCACAGAAAGATGAAAGCAGGTACAATCTGATCAACCAGATGCTGATTTCAGAGACTTTATCCGATGAAGTTTCCATGTTTCAGACGATGAAACAGTACGCAGGATATGATGAGGTGACGAAAAAAGTATTTAAGCTTTTGTAAGCAGGATGGGAGAAGAGATGGAAGCCAATACCTGTTATCTTGCATCGAACTGAACGACTCGTATGCCATGGTAAGTTATATGCAACCGAATATGGAAGAACCGGAGACGGTCAGCACGATTGCCGGCAGTGAAAATTACCGGATTCCCACGCTGCTTGCCCGACGCAAAAATGTCGGCATGTGGTATTATGGGGAAGATGCCGGAAGGATGGCAAAGACCAGTGAGGTGATTTGTGTGGATTCCCTTCTTCGCCGTGCCGCTGCATCGGAAGTGATTACCATTGCAAAAGAGAGTTATGATGCAGTAGATCTGCTGGCACTGTTTATTAAAAAAGTGATTGAACTTCCGCAGAAACTGGGAAATACTTCGCATGTGACCGGAATTGTCCTGACGGTGGATCATCTGACGAAAGAGTTGATCGGCATTTTCCGGCATGTGGCAGAACTTTTAGGATTGTCGCAGGAAACATTTGCGGTGATCGATGACAAAGAGAGTTTCTATGCGTTTGCCATGAACCAGGAGAAATCTTTGTGGATGCACGATGTGTTTTTGTTTTCCTGCGGGAAGAATGCCGTCAGTTCCTATGACCTTTCGAGGGATATGCATACGAAGCCGCAGATGATCACGATTCACGCAACCGGGGCACAGGAACTGGGAGAGGAGAAAGATGAGGCGTTTGCAAGGCTTCTGACTAACTGTTTTGCAAACCGTCCGGTATCTTCGGTTTATCTGGTCGGGGACGGGTTTGACGGAGAATGGATGAAACAGTCACTGGCAGTTCTCTGCCGGGGACGGCGCGCGTTTCTGGGACAGAATCTTTTTTCCAAAGGGGCATGCTATATGGCCCGCATCCGTGAAATGGGAGAAAACTGGCCATTCATTTACATGGGCGAAAACGAGATGAAATTTAATCTTAGTTTAAGTGTCGTGGAAAAAGAAAAAAGAGGTTTTAAATCTTGTCAGTGCCGGGAAAAACTGGTTTGAGATAAAAAATACATGTGAGGTGATCCTAAGCGGCACGCCGCAGGTGGAATTTTTAAAGCAGCTTCCAAGCAGCAGTACTCCCCAGATACAGACGGTGGAACTTGAGGATCTTCCGGTTCGTCCGGACCGCACGACAAGACTCCGGATTACGGCCAGTCCGGTGGCAAATGATAAGATTGAAGTGGAAATCCGGGATCTGGGATTTGGTGAATTTTTCCCGGCTACCGGCCGGGCATGGAAAAGTATCATAATGATGGGATAAACGTATGGGTGAATTATTACTTTGTCATGAAACAATTGCGGCTCTGCCTATTATATAGAGGAAACCGGGATAAACATATATTCCATGGAAGAACTCAGCTATTATATTTCCGGAATGTGTATCTTTTAGATCATTCCTTCATGTGCGAGAGTTTATGTACATGGGTGGAAAAACAGATGCATCGTGTCGAACTCGCACAAAAACTCAGGGAGAATATCCGCACGGAAGGAAAATTGTCCGATTTTGTTTTTGCCATATTGCAGGATACGGCATACTGCACCATGAAAGAAATGCAGGAGATCGTTTTTGCGGTCCGGCAGATGGAACAGAAGTCGGATTTTGAATGTGACAAGATCCGGGCAGACCAGCTGATGGAGAAGGAAAAATATCTGGCAGCTATTTACCGGTATAAACATCTGTTAGACGAAGCAGATACGAAAGAAACCGGTGATGTTCTGCGGGGAAATATCTGGCATAACCTCGGAACGGCGTATGCACGTCTCTTTTTGTTTGAAGAGGCGGGGCGCTGCTTTGAGAAGGCATATGCATTTAATAAACAAAAGGAATCTCTCCGGGAGTGCCTGATGTGCTGCCGCTGCCGGCATGATGAGGATGCGTTTGCGGAAATTGCAAAAAAATATCAGGTGGAGGAGAGAAAGCAGCAGGAAATCAGAAATGAAATTTCCATCGCATGTAAGAGCGAAAAACTCGAACAGTTTGAATCCCATCTGGAAGAATTAGCGCAGCTGACCGGGGGTGCCCAAAAGGGGAAGGCAAGGAAAGAAGCAATGGATGTGATTGTTCAGTGGAAGAAAGAGTATCGAAGGAGCTGCAAGGTATAACATATGATTTTTTCAAATTTATTTCATAGAAAAAAGAATAAAGAAAGTGAGACAGGAAGTTTCTCACAATATGATCAGAGCGAGTATGCAAAACTTGAGACAAAAAACATTGTAAAAGAATTGAATCTGTCGGACGCGGCGCAGGCAAAGAAATATGTAGTGGATTTGTGTAAGCAGATGATTCAGGCGTCTAAGGATATTGAAGACAGTAAATCGGAATATCAGCTGGTGACAAATTATCTGACAGATATTCAGATTCTCGAAGACCTGACGGACGCAGAGCGTAAACCGATTCTTGAGTGTGCCACACAGGTCGCAAAGCTGGAAAAGCAAAGAACCGATTTTCTGAAAACCAAACGCCGGCTGACAGATACGCAGTTTGCGCAGATGCAGGAGGAAGAAGAGAATCTTCCGGGAGTGATCCGCCGGCTGAAAGCCAATGAGGCAGATCTGGATGCGATCAAGAGAAATATGGCATATCTGGAAGGAAAAAAACTGGAATGGTCCATGCAACGGTCAGATTCCGCAAAGGTACAGAAAGTAACCCGTACCGCAGCGTGCTATCTGTTAGCTGTGTTTATTACGTTGTTTGCTTTTGTGGGAATACTTTCCTGGTATCTGAACAGGGATCTGCAGCTGGTTTTCACCATTATGGGATTTGCAGCTGTGGGAGCGGGCGCGTTTATTTTGATCCGTTACCAGGATTCCACAAGAGAGATCCGTCAGGCGGATGTCAACCGCAATCAGGCGATTACTTTGGAGAACCGGGTAAAGATCCGCTATGTCAATACGAAAAACGCGGTGGATTTCATCTGTGAAAAATATCATGTCCGCAATGCGAAAGAACTGGAATTTTTATATGGACAGTATCAGGAGGAAGCGCGGGAAAAGGATACATTCCGTAAAACCAGTGATGATCTGGATTATTATACGCAGAATCTTCTGCAGTATCTGACACGGCTGCGGATGTATGATACCCGTGTATGGCTGACACATGCAAATGCGCTGGTCGACAGCCGGGAGATGGTAGAGCTGAAGCATGAACTGCTGACAAGGCGGCAGAAACTGCGGGCACGTATGGAGTACAGTGTGGGAAGTATCCATGAGATGAAGGGTGAGGCTCTCAAAAATATGAGCAAGCTCGGAAACAATGCTTATCAGCTGGAGCAGATCATCCGCAAGATTGAGGCGATGAATCCGGTATTTAAGTAAAAATAATAGTGATTTATTGCGTTTTCTTTTGAGATAGCCGCCCGGTGTGAAAGGGGCGGCTATCTCCTGTCTTATCGTGTAGTGTTTTGCATACAGTCAAAATTGGGATTGAAAGCATAGTAGTTTTTGCTGTCCAGTTCTTCCTGCAGCAGACGAAGAGCCTCGCCAAAACGCTGAAAATGCACAATTTCACGTTCACGCAAAAAGCGGATCGGATCAGCAACTTCCTGATCTTTTGCCAGACGCAGTATATTGTCATACGTTTTTCTTGCTTTTTGTTCTGCTGCCATATCTTCCACCAGATCAGCAATGGCATCACCACTTGACTGAAATTCGGTAGCGGAAAATGGAACTCCACCCGCAGCCTGCGGCCAGACACCTGCGGTGTGATCAATATAATATGGTGCAAATCCGGAAGCTTCCAGTTCTTTGGCGGAAAGTCCGCGTGTCAGCTGGCGGACAATCGCACCAATCATTTCGAGGTGAGCAAGTTCCTCGGTTCCGATGTCAGTAAGTACACCGGCAATCCGCGGATTTGCAAAAGAAAACCGCTGGGCCAGATAGCGCATGGAAGCTCCCATTTCGCCATCGGGACCACCGTACTGACTTATAATAAAAGATGCCATCTTAGCATTTGGTGTTGAAATGGAAATCGGATATTGCAGTCTTTTTTCATAATTCCACATAGCTTATTTCACTCCTTCCCATGGCATTGGACCGTCATTCCAGTCCCAGTCCTCCAGCGGCTGGCTGCCAAATGCGGACAACGGTTCGAAACGTTCCTCGTATGTCTTTTTAGCTGAATTGTATAATTCGTTGCACTGATTGTAATAAGAGAGTGCCTGTGCGTCATCCGGATGGGTGTCCAGATAAAGAAGCATATCATAGGCACAAAAGCCCAGTGCCATAACCCAGCGGTACAATTCCGACCGGTTCATTGGCTGAGAAGATGGTCTTGTCATCGCCGCCGCCCTCCCTGCATCGTATTCATATTGCATTTTCCGGTAAAAGGTTTATCCAGTTCCGGAAAAATTGTGCCTGCGGCAAGCCCGCGCATGGGATCGTAGGTTTTGCCGAATGTCTGCCAGGGAACGTAGCACATGCCAGGTACCTGATGGCTGCCATTGTCTGTTTCCGGCATCGTATTAATAGTTGCATTCATGGATTTCTTTTTCCTTTCTGATCAGCATATACTGTATGATATGTTTCGTTTGCGTTATGTGTGTATTTGTTATATAATAGAACACATGACAGAATAAGGAGAGAAACGCAATGAGTAAAGTAAGAACAAGATTTGCACCAAGTCCGACAGGAAGAATGCATGTGGGAAATCTTCGTACGGCATTGTATGCATACCTCGTAGCAAAGCATGAGGGCGGAGATTTCATCTTAAGAATAGAAGATACCGATCAGGAGCGTTATGTGGAAGGCGCTGTAGATATTATTTACCGCACCCTGCAGAAAACAGCCTGATCCATGACGAGGGACCGGACAAGGATGGCGGCTGTGGACCATATGTACAGAGTGAGCGTCAGGCACAGGGCATTTATTTAAAATACGCCAAAGAGCTGATCGATAAAGGCGAGGCCTATTATTGTTTCTGTGACAAGGAACGCTTAGAGGGACTCAAAAAAGTAGTTGCAGGAAAAGAAATTCATGTATATGACAAGCACTGTCTGCATCTTTCCAAGGAAGAAGTAGAAGAAAAACTTGCCGCAGGCGTACCGTATGTCATCCGCCAGAATAACCCGACGGAGGGAACGACAACGTTCGAGGATGAGATTTACGGGGATATTACCGTTGACAATGCGGAGCTGGACGATATGATTCTGATCAAGTCCGATGGATATCCGACTTACAATTTTGCAAATGTGGTAGACGATCATCTGATGGGAATTACCCATGTTGTCCGTGGAAACGAGTATCTTTCCTCTTCCCCGAAGTACAATCGTCTGTATGAGGCATTTGGCTGGGAAGTACCGGTATATATCCATTGTCCGCTGATTACGGATGAAAATCATCAGAAGCTGTCAAAACGATGCGGACATTCTTCGTTTGAAGATCTGGTAGAGCAGGGATTTCTGACAGAGGCGATCGTGAACTTTGTTGCATTGCTTGGATGGAGCCCGGCAGATAACCAGGAGATCATGACACTCGAAGACTGGTAGAAAAGTTTGATTACCATCATATGAATAAATCACCGGCAGTCTTTGACTATACCAAGTTAAAATGGATGAACGGGGAATACATCAAAAAAATGGACTTTGACAAGTTCTACGAGATGGCACTTCCGTATATCAAAGAAGTGATCACCAAAGATTATGATCTGAAGAAGATTGCACATATGGTACAGACCCGTATCGAGATCTTCCCGGATATCAGGGATCACATTGATTTCTTTGAGAAACTTCCGGAATATGATGTGTCAATGTACACGCACAAGAAAATGAAGACAAATGCACAGACTTCTCTTGAAGTGTTGCAGGAGATCCTTCCGGTCTTAGAGGCTCAGGAAGATTACAGCAACGATGCATTGTATCAGACACTTCTTAAGTATGTAGAGCAGAAAGGCTGCAAGAACGGATATGTTATGTGGCCGATCCGTACGGCAGTATCCGGCAAGCAGATGACACCGGGCGGTGCCACCGAACTTATGGAGGTTCTTGGAAAAGAAGAGTCTCTTGCCCGTATCCGTAAAGGAATCGAGCTCCTTTCTCAGGCACAGTAGAACATTCTCACGGGAGAACGAATGAACTATAATAAATCCCAGCAGCAGGCCATCCGCCATAAGGATGGCCCGATGCTTGTTCTGGCAGGTCCCGGTTCCGGGAAAACTGCGGTAATTACCCAAAGAACGAAACAGTTAATTGAATATGAGAACATAGATCCGTCCAATATTCTTGTGATTACATTTACGCGGGCGGCGGCACAGGAGATGAAGCAGCGTTTTCTTGCAGCGACAGGAGAAGAGAGAACGAAAGTGACCTTCGGTACGTTCCACGCCATATTTTTCATGGTGCTGAAGCTGGCGTATCATTTTGATTCCGGAAATATTATATCGGAGGAGCAGCGATATCAGTTTATGCGGGAGATTCTGTCTTATCATCATCTGGAATACCGGGATGAAGGGGAATTTATCGGGGATGTTTTAACGGAGATCAGCCGTGTGAAAAATGAGCAGATTCCGCTGGAACATTTTTATTCTTCCAGCTGTGGGGAGGAGGTTTTCCGGAAGATTTACCGGGAATATGATGAGCGGCTCAAAAGGAACCGCCTGATTGATTTTGATGATATGCTGACATACACATATGAGTTGTTTTCCCAGCGGAAGGATATTCTTTCGGCATGGCAGAAAAAGTACCGTTATATTCTGATTGATGAGTTTCAGGATATCAATCTGATCCAGTGGAAGATCATGTGTATGCTTGCCGCACCGGAAAATAATCTCTTTGTAGTGGGAGATGATGATCAGTCCATCTATCGGTTCCGCGGTTCAAAGCCGGAAATTATGCTGGGATTTCAAAAGATATACCCGCAGGCAAAGATTGTGAATCTTGAAGTAAATTACCGGTGTGAGCCGCCGATTGTGGAGGCAGCTATGCGCCTGATCGCACACAATGAAGAACGTTTTCCGAAAAAGATCCGTGCCGGAAAAGCCGGGAAACAGAAGGTGCGTTTTCAGTACTTTGAGGACTGCTATAAAGAGAATGCATTTTTGGCAGAAGATATCCGGCAGACTGTGCAAAATGGGGTTCCGCTTTCGGAAATCGCAGTACTGTTTCGGACAAACATGCAGCCGCGTGCCCTGATGGAATATATGGTTTTTGCCAATCTGGCATTTCAGACGAAAGACCGGATTCCGGATATCTATGAGCACTGGATTGCCCGTGATTTTTTCACTTATATCCGCATCGCACAGGGAAGTGACAGCAGGGCCGATTTCCTTTCTATTATGAACCGGCCGAAGCGGTATATCGGCAGGGACAGCCTGCCCGATGAAACGGTATGTTTTGATGAGTGGATGAAATTATATGAGGAGCAGCCGTGGATCGCGGAGCGGATCGAAAAGCTGTGGTATGATCTGAAACATTTGTCCCGTCTGAGCCTTATGCGGCAATCAACTATATCCGGCGGGGAATCGGGTACGATGATTATCTGGCAGAGTATGCCGAATACCGGAATGCGAATAAAGAAGATTTTTATGAAGTGGCAGATGAAATCCTTGCGAGTGCCAAAGGGTACCGTACATTTGAGGAATGGTTTGCACATATAGAAGAATACCGGCAGGAGTTAAAGAGACTGGCGCAGGAAAAGCGCAGGAATCAGAATGCTGTGACATTTGCAACACTGCACAGCGCCAAGGGGCTGGAATTTACAAAAGTGTATCTGATTGACGTCAACGAGGGCGTAATGCCTTATAAGAAAGCAGTATTAAAGCAGGATGTCGAGGAAGAACGGCGTTTGTTTTATGTGGGAATGACCAGAGCAAAGGAATCCCTGACCATCTGTTCGGTAAAAAAAATGCGTGGCAAAGAGGTGGAACTGTCGCGTTTTATCAAAGAAGCCGGTAAAGAGCCGTAAAAAACCTGCATCGGGTATTCGATGCAGGTTTAAAAAAGTTACTCTTCGTCTTCGAGTGCATTGAAGTAGTCATCATCGAGCATTTCATCGAAGCGGTCAGCAGCGGCTTCGTACTCGTCGTCATCCGTGATGCTGTCGATCTGTGGAATGCCATCCTCATCCTCCGCATAGCGGTAGAGATAAACGGTGCCTTCATCCGGATCAGAGCCGTCCGGATTGAGCGGCATCAGTGCAATGTAGTCCTGTTCATTTACGTCAAAAATGGTAAGGATTTTGCATTCTACTTCGCCTTCATCCAAATCAAGTGTTACACGAATATCGTCAATCTCATCCGGGGTAACGGGTGTTGCTTTTTCTTTATCTGCCATAAGATACCTCTTTTCTTAATCGTTTTTTGTGCCTTATATCATTATAAGCGAGGAGTAAGGAGCTTGTCAATTCGAAAAAGTGATATACAAAGTTTTTTAAAAAGGGTATAATGAAAAACATGAAAATACGAGATACGAAAAAACGAACAGAGAATAAAAGGATCAGAGAAGGAGATTACGCAAAACCGGGAGTGACGATTCAGGGAGAATGGACCACTTTTACGTTTGATGCGGAAAAAGAGGACAGCTGTTTTGTGGTACTTAAGGATATACAGACCGAAAAAGAAGAAAAGATAGCTGTTCCGGCAGAATACTGCATGGGATCGGTGCGCTCTATCGCAGTGGCAGATCTGCATCTGGAACATCTGATTTACGATTTTGAGATCAATGGAAAAAAGGTAATGGATCCGTGCGCACATGCCATCATGGGGCGTCAGGTCTGGAATGACAGTTCACGCAGCAGGCAGCAGTATGAGGTGCATGGGGCATTTGATGTGCAGGAGTTTGACTGGGGGGAGGATGTATGTCCGGAAATACCGAGAGAACAGATGATTATGTACAAGCTGCATGTGCGTGGTTTTACGATGGATTCCGGTACCAGAAGTGTTCCGGGGACATTTCGTGCGCTTATGAACCGGATTCCTTATCTGAAGAAACTCGGTGTGACAACAGTTGAACTTATGCCGGTGTATGAGTTTGAGGAAATTGAACTGCCAAAGCAGCAGAAACTTCCGGAATATATCCGTTGGAAAGAAAAACAGACGGATCAGATCCGTCCGGCAGAAAAAATAAAAGAGGCTCCGAGCAAAGTGAATTACTGGGGATATGAGCCCGGAAATTATTTTGCGGTGAAGGCATCGTATGCTGCCGATCCGCTGCATGCTTCCTGGGAATTCAGGATGCTGATCCACCGGCTGCATGAAAACGGCATGGAATGTGTGATGGAGATGTATTTTCCGGAGAAAGTGAATCATAATCTGATTTTAGAAGCACTTCGTTACTGGGTGAGGGAATACCATGTGGACGGTATCCATCTGCTGGGGGAACATCTGCCCATTACAGCGATCGTGCAGGATGGCATGCTCAGCCGTACCAAGATCTTTTATGTGGATTTTGAGGAAAAAGCATGTGCGGCAAGCCGGAAGTATCCGAATCTGTATATTTACAAAGAGGAGTATCAGTATCCGATCCGGCAGGTCTTAAACCATATCAATGGAAATATGCGTGATTTTGCCGATCAGCAGAGAAAACAGGGGGCTTTTTTAGGCTATATCAATTATATAGCAAGCAACAACGGGTTTACGCTTGCAGATCTGTTTATGTACAATGATAAGCACAATGAGGAAAACGGAGAGCAGAATCTCGATGGGAGTTCCTGGAACTTCAGCAATAATTACGGCGTGGAGGGACCGACCAGAAAGCGTTATATCAAGCGCTGCGGAAATTAAACTGGAGAAATGCGGTTCTTATGCTTATGCTGGCACAGGGCGTTCCCCTGTTGTGGAGCGGTGATGAGATGGGAAATTCCCAGAACGGAAATAATAATGCATACTGTCAGGATAATCCCACCGGCTGGGTGAACTGGAAGAATGAGAAGTCTCATCGCAGACAGATCGAATTTCTGCAGCAGGTAATTGCGTTTCGAAAAGAACATACCGTGCTTTCAAATCCGATGCCATTCCAGTTTTCGGATTATAAATCGCTGGGGTATCCGGATCTTTCCTATCACGGGACAAGTGCGTGGATGTTAGAACCGACACCGGATCATCTATGCCTGGGAATGCTTTATTGCGGGCTTATGCCCAAAACGAAAAAGAGCCGGATGTCTATGTCGCCTATAATTTTCTTGCCGCGGCAACGGAACTGGCTTTGCCTAAACCGCGAAAAGGGAAAGAATGGGTTGTCTGTATTGACAGCGGAGAAGAGGATGCTGCGTTTTTGGACGCACCAAAGCCCGTAAGCGGAGGAAAAATCATTCTCCGGCCACAGACTATCTGTGTGCTGGAGAGCAGGGAGATGAAAAAACATGGGTAATGCATGGAAACATTTTTGCACAATTACACATCACAAAAATCTGGTGCTTGTCGGTTGCTTTAAGATCGGACTATATAAGCAGGGGCTGCTGCATGATCTTTCAAAATATTCTCCGACGGAATTTCTGGTCGGTTGCAAATATTATCAGGGAACCATGAGTCCGAACAATGCAGAGCGGAAGGAAAAGGGGTATTCCCTGGCGTGGCTGCATCACAAAGGACGCAATAAACACCATCTCGAGTACTGGATCGATTATGATATTTCAAAAGAACCGGGGAAAGAACATTCGGGGATGGCAGGAATGAAAATGCCGGTGTGCTACGTGGCGGAAATGTTTGTTGACAGGATCAGTGCATCCAAAAACTACCAGAAAGACAAATACACGGACCGGAGTGCACTCGATTACTATATGCACGGCAGATCGCATTATCTGATCCATCCGGATACCGAGGCACTGATCCACTATCTTTTACTGATGCTGGCAGTGCGGGGGGAGAAGGAAACATTTGCATTTGTAAAGAATGAGGTACTGAAAGGAAACGTTCCTTATGAGAGGGAAAGCCTGATCCGGCGCATACAGGAACTGGCACCGGAAGAAAAAATATAAAAGGGAAAAGCACAGAACGCCTTCTGCTGACATAGAATATTAGAAAGCTGTTGGAAAAGGTGCTGTGTGAAAACATTTTTGGTTCCCCTGACACCGGAAGAGGAAACAGACTGTCTGTGCAGATTAAAAAATGGCGAGCAAGGGGCAAAGGAAGAACTGGTGTTGCACAACATGCGCCTGGTAGCCCATGTCGCAAAAAAATATGTCAGTTCGGAAGAAGAACAGGAGGATCTGATTTCCATCGGTACGATCGGACTGATGAAAGCAGTAGACAGTTTCCGGCCGGAATACGGAAATAAATTTGCAACGTATGCCATCCGGTGTGTGGACAATGAATTGCTGATGCATCTGCGATCAAAGAAAAAACAGCGCAAAGAAGTTTCTATGTTTGAACCGATTGGTACAGACAAAGAAGGAAACCAGATTCAGCTTGTCGATGTGCTGGAGTTTCATGATAAAAATGTAGCAGATGAAGTGACAAAAAGGGAGCAGATGAAAAAAATCTGTACCTTTATGAATGATGTGTTAAGCGAGAGAGAAGCATTTATCATTCGGCGAAGATATGGAATCGGAGGAAATCAGGAACTGACCCAGAGAGAAATCGCGCGGGCACTTGGAATTTCCCGTTCCTATGTTTCCAGAATTGAAAAGAGAGCACTGGAAAAACTTAAAAAAGTGATAAGCGAATAAGTCGTTGCAAAAAGATGCATTTTATGATAAGGTAAATGCATCTTTTTTCATGCATGTGTCTGTGCAAAATTCCCATTTGTTGGAATGAGGTGAATATGTATAGCCAAATCAGGACATCCATGCTGGATGGAATCTGCGCAATGCCGGTACAGGTAGAGGTGGATATCAGCATGGGAATGCCGGTGTTTGATATGGTAGGATATCTTTCTCCGGAGGTGCGGGAGGCGAAGGAACGAGTGCGTACGGCGCTTCACAATTGTGGAATTCTTCTGCCTGCAAAGCGGATTACCGTAAATCTTTCTCCGGCAAATATAAGGAAAACCGGAACCGGATTTGACCTGCCGATTGCGGTTGCACTGCTGGTTGCCATGGGGCTGGTAAAACCGGAGAAGTGCGCGGACACGATTTTTTCCGGGGAGTTGAATTTAAGTGGACAGTTACTGCCGGTCCGGGGAATTCTGCCGATGGTTTCGGATGGAGTAAAGGAAGGGATTCATAAATTTGTTGTTCCGGCGGATAATCTTATGGAAAGCCGTCTGGTGCAGGGGGCGGATGTCTGCGGATTTTCTGCATTGGAATCGGTGATCGGCTATCTGCAGGATGTTGGTTATAAAGAGCCGGCATATGCAGGCCAGCGGCAGAACAGATCCCATGGGATGCCAGATTTTTCCGAAGTAAACGGGCAGCAGTTTTTGAAACGGGCAGCGGAAATCGCAGCGTCCGGAATGCACAATATGCTTATGGTCGGGCCGCCGGGAGCCGGAAAAACCATGATCTCCGAGCGGATGGCTACAATCCTGCCGCCACTTACAAAAAAAGAGCAGCTGGAGGTTTCAAAAATATACAGTGTCTGCGGTCTGCTGGCAGACTCCCGGACACTGTTGCAGGAACGGCCGTTTCGCAGTCCGCATCATACGGTCAGCATGGCAGGGCTTGCCGGCGGTGGACGAAGTATCCGGCCGGGAGAGATTTCACTGGCACATCATGGTGTGCTTTTTCTGGATGAACTCCCGGAATTTTCCAAATCAACGTTAGAAGTGCTGCGTCAGCCGTTGGAGGAACATCAGATTCATTTGACGCGCGCGGTCGGCAGTGTGACCTATCCATCGGATTTTTTACTTCTGGCATCTATGAATCCATGCAATTGCGGATATTATCCGGACCGGAATCGGTGCAGATGCACACAGGCATCCCTGCAGCGGTATTTTGACCGGATTTCCCAGCCGCTCATTGACCGCATGGATCTTTGTGTGGAAGCGCCGATGGTTACTTATGAAGAACTGACGGGAAACGGCAATAATGAGAGTTCAAAGACCATCCGGGACAGGGTGTGCGAGTGTCAGGAACGTCAGATTTTCCGGTTTAAAGATGAAATCTTTTCTCATAACAGTGGAATTCCGGCAGCAAAATTAAACCAGTTCTGCCGGCTGGGAGAAAAGGAACAGCGGTATATGGAAAAAATGTTCCATAAACTGTCACTTACTGCGCGCACCTATCATAAAATCCTCCGGGTGGCACGAACAATTGCCGATACACAAAAGGCGGAAAACATCCGTGTCTGTGATCTGACAGAAGCTGTGTGTTACCGGAGTATCGGGGATAAATTCTGGGGAGGTATGGAAGAATGAGTATGTATGCGTACTGGCTTGCAAATACCGGACTGACCGTACATAAACTGACGGGCCTTATGACAGAAGGAATCGGTGCGGAAGAACTGTATGCATTGCAGGAATCCCAAATGAAAAAAATCCGGGTTCTGGATGAAAAGGATGTGGGAAAGATTACACAATCCAGGAGGCAATGGGATGTACAGGAGCGCTGGGGAAAACTGCAGGGGGAAGGAATCGGTTTTGTCTGCGTGGAAGATGCGCGGTACCCGCAAAAGCTCCGCCGGATTTCTGCAACACCTTATGCGCTGTATTATATTGGCAGGCTGCCGGATGAAACGCGAAAGAGTGTGGCAATTGTCGGGGCGCGGACAAGAAGTGCCTATGGAAGCCAGATTACGGGGAAACTGGCGAGGGCACTTGCACAGAACCGGATGGATATCATCAGCGGCATGGCGATGGGGATTGATGCTGATGCGCATAGCGGAGCACTGGAAGAAAACGGGGATACCTATGCGGTACTGGGCTGTGGCGTGGATGTGTGTTATCCGAAAAGAAACCGGTATTTATATGAAAAAATGCAGGATCGGGGAGGTATTTTGTCGGAATATCCGCCGGGCACACCGCCGCTTCCGGGATATTTTCCGCAAAGAAACCGTATCATAGCCGGACTTGCGGATTACGTGATTGTGATGGAGGCAAGAAAAAAGAGCGGATCGCTGATTACTGCGGACTATGCCATGGAACAGGGAAAGGAAGTGTATGCCCTTCCCGGGAGAGTTACGGATGCCCTGAGTGAAGGAACCAACCATCTGATCCAGCAGGGCGCCGGCATTTTTGTAAGTGTGGAAGATTTCCTGCAGGAACTGCAATTACAGCCCCAAAATATAACGACACAAATAGACTTTAGAAAAAATCTTCTTGAAAAAGACGAATCGTTGGTGTATGCTTTATTAGATTTTTATCCGGTGGGTCTTGGAACCCTGATCGAAAAAAGTCCCTATGGTCTGGTAGAAATTCTGCCGGTTTTAGAGAGGCTGGAACAGAAAGGGTTCATTCAGGAGACCATTCCGAATTATTATATAAAAACAATTTAGATGATATAAGGAGCACCAAATGGCAAAGTATCTGGTAATCGTGGAGTCACCGGCAAAGGTGAAGACGATTAAAAAATTTCTGGGAAAAAATTATGAGGTCATGGCAAGTAACGGGCATGTGAGAGATCTTCCGAAGAGTCAGCTCGGATTTTCTCCGGAAAATGATTTTGAACCGAAATATATTACGATTCGTGGAAAGGGAGAGATTCTTGCAAAGTTAAGAAAAGAAGTAAAGAAAGCGGATAAAATTTATCTCGCAACTGACCCGGACCGTGAAGGAGAGGCAATTTCCTGGCATTTAACCAAGGCGTTGAAACTGGACGATAAAGATGTCAGCAGAATCAGTTTTAACGAAATTACAAAAACAGCGGTAAAAGCATCCTTAAAGACACCGCGTGAGATTGATATGGATCTGGTTGATGCACAGCAGGCGAGACGTATGCTGGACCGTATGGTTGGTTACCGGATCAGCCCGTTGTTATGGGCAAAAGTAAAAAGAGGCTGAGTGCCGGTCGTGTACAATCCGTTGCTTTACGGATTGTGTGTGACCGTGAGGAAGAAATTGATGCATTTATTCCGGAGGAGTACTGGTCTTTAGAGGCAAGCCTCCTGCCGGAAGGTGAGAAAAAACCGATTACAGCAAAGCTGCTGGACAAAGGCGGCGAAAAGTTTGAGATTTCTTCCGAGGAACAGATGAATCAGGTGCTTGCGGAATTAAAAGGCAAAGAATTTAAAGTCTGCGATATGAAAAAGGGAGAGCGCACAAAAAAAGCGCCGCTTCCGTTTACAACCAGTACTTTGCAGCAGGAGCTTCCAAAGCGCTGAATTTCCCGATCTCGAAGACGATGCGGATTGCACAGCAGCTGTATGAAGGTGTGGATATCAAAGGACAGGGAACGGTCGGTATCATCACCTATCTGCGTACGGATTCCGTTCGTATTTCGGAAGAGGCGGATGAAGCAGCGCGTGCCTTTATTTCCGAAAGCTACGGAGAGGAATATCTGTCTGACGGAGAAGGAAGCAAGAAGAGCAATGCAAAGATTCAGGATGCGCACGAAGCGATCCGTCCGACCGATATTAACCGTATTCCGTCCGAGATTAAAGAGTCGTTAAGCCGGGATCAGTTCCGTTTATACCAGCTGATCTGGAAACGCTTTGCCGCAAGCCGTATGGCAAACGCAAAGTATGAGACAACAACCGTTAACATTGCAGCGGGAGATTATACATTCCGCGTTTCTACTTCCAAAGTAGCTTTTGACGGATTTATGCTGGCCTATACGGAAGCGGATGACGAAAAGCAGGAAAAACAGGTACTTTTAAAATCAATTGATAAAGATACAAAATTAAAACTTGAAGAATTCGATCCGAAGCAGCATTTTACACAGCCACCGGCACATTATACGGAGCTTCGCTGGTAAAAACACTCGAAGAACTCGGAATCGGACGCCCAAGCACCTATTCCCCGACCATCACAACGATCATTGCCAGACGTTATATCACAAAGGAAAATAAGAACCTTTATGTGACAGAGATCGGTTCCGTTGTCAATTCCATTATGAAGGAATCTTTCCCGACTATTGTAGACGAACATTTTACTGCAAATATGGAATCTCTTTTAGACAGTGTTGCGGAAGGACATTTAAACTGGAAGACGGTTGTTGCGAATTTTTATCCGGATCTGGAAGAGGCTGTGGAGGCCGCGGAAAAAGATCTCGAAAAGATTACCATTGAAGATGAAGTGACGGATGAAATCTGTGAAGTATGCGGGCGCAATATGGTAATCAAGTATGGACCGCATGGAAAGTTCCTGGCATGTCCGGGATTCCCGGAGTGCCGGAATACCAAGCCATATTATGAAAAGATTGGTGTCGCATGTCCGAAATGCGGAAAAGACGTGGTCATCAAAATGACACGCAAGGGCAGAAGATACTATGGATGCATTGATTATCCGGAATGTGATTTCATGAGCTGGGGGCGTCCGGTGGAAAAGAAATGTCCGCGCTGTGGAGGCTATATGGTAGAAAAAGGAAACAAGCTTGCATGTGCGGATGAACATTGCGGTTACACGGAAGCAAAAGAAAAAGAAACAGAATAGTCGTAAATTTTTCAAAAAATATTGAATTGTCTGATAAATAGTGCTACACTCATGGTATCTGTGATAAAGACAGGAGGAAAAACATGAGTGTTCAACTTCTAGACAAGACAAGAAAAATAAATAAACTGCTTCATAACAATAATTCGTCCAAGGTGGTATTTAACGATATCTGTGAAGTCCTGACAGGAATTCTTGATTCCAACATCCTTGTAATAAGCAAGAAGGGAAAAGTTTTAGGTTCCAGCGTATGCAAAGGGGTTGAGGAACTGCAGGAACTGATCGTGGATGAAGTCGGCGGATATATTGATGCAGAACTCAATGAGCGTCTTCTGGGAATCCTTTCCACAAAAGAGAACGTAAATCTGGAAACACTCGGATTCGGAGATGAATCCAAAAAGTACCGGGCCATCATTACCCCGATTGACATTGCCGGGGAGCGGCTGGGAACCTTATTTGAATACCGGTGCGAAACGGAATATGACATTGATGACATTATTCTGACAGAGTACGGAACAACGGTGGTAGGACTGGAAATGATGCGTTCTGTAAACGAAGAGAGTGCAGAGGAAGCGAGAAAGGTTGCAATCGTAAAATCTGCGATCAGCACACTTTCTTTCTCGGAACTTGAGGCAATCACCCACATCTTTGATGAACTGGATGGCAATGAGGGAATTCTTGTTGCAAGCAGAATTGCGGATCGCGTGGGAATTACCCGTTCCGTGATTGTAAATGCACTTCGTAAGTTTGAGAGTGCGGGCGTGATCGAATCGCGTTCTTCCGGCATGAAAGGAACTTACATAAAGGTTGTCAATGATGTGGTTTTCGATGAACTTGCAGAACTGAAAAGAAAAAATGCAAAATAAAGGATGGAACCGAGAGGACAGCAAAAGGACTTGTATGTAAATATAAGTCCTTTTTGTCATTTTATGTAAAAAACTACTTGTATTTTGCTTGATTTATACTATAATTAGTATGATACGATAATTGGGAATACTAGATAAGGAGGCACAAAATTGCTAAGTACAGATGCTTTCAATTATGTGAATGTTCTGGATAAAGCTGCTGATGCGAGCTGGAGCAGGGAGAACATTCTGACTAACAATATTGCAAATGTAAACACTCCGGGATATAAGAGAAAAGACTTAAATTTTGAAAATACATTAAAAACAGAACTGGGCCGCTGCAAGCATGAGTCCCTGGATTCGAAAATGAAAGACGTGGATCTTTCCAGACTGAATCCATCGGTTTATGTGGACAGTTCCAATTACTCCTATCGGCTGGATGGAAGCAATGTAGATATTGACACGGAAGAAGTGGAGCTGGCATCCGAACAGATCCGCTATCAGGGAATTACAGCCGGAATTAACGGACAGTTTGACCGTATGCGTTCCGTGATTAAGTAAGGGGGAAAGATAAATGGCTTTATTTCAGGCGTTTAATATCAGCGCGTCAGGCATGACCGCAGAACGGTTTCGTACCGATATCATTGCGGAGAACATTGCAAATGTAAATACAACATCAACAGAGAGCGGCGGTCCGTACCGACGCAAAATTGTAAATTTTGCAGAACGGAAAGTTACCCCGTTTTCCCAATATTACGCAACTGCATCGCAGAATCCGGCAATCGGAAATGGTGTAAAAGTAACTTCCGTAAAGGAAGATACGGAAACAGATTTCGTGAAAGAATATGATCCTTCCAATCCGGATGCGGATGCGGACGATATGTATCATATCCAAATGTAAACACGGTCACGGAAATGACCAATCTGATCGATTCTACGTGCATATGAGGCAAATGCGACTGCATTTGATGCCACGAAGAGTATGGCAACCACGGGACTTTCCATAGGAAAACAATAATAAAAAGTAAGTTATACGAGAGAGGACAAAAGCATGGATATCACACAATTGTCTGGAGTTTCTTCTGACTATCTGAATACATTCGCAAAAAAAGAGGCACTTGTTCCGGGAGACGATGACAGTTTCAGCGCGGTGCTTTCAACAGCGATGAAATCAGTAGATGAAACCAATGATCTGCAAAATACCGCGGAGTCGGAAGAAGTACGGTTCGCACTTGGGGAAGCCGAAAATCCACATGATCTGCTGATTGCAGAGACGAAAGCAAATGTAGCACTGCAGTATACGGTTGCAGTGCGGGATAAACTGATTGACGGATACAAAGAGATTATGCAGATGTCAATCTAGTAAGTGAGGAACGAAAACATGCCAGAACAGTTACAGAAAATCCTTGACCGTGTGGTTGAGTGGTGGAAAAAATTTTCCAATAAACAAAGAATGCTGCTGATCAGCCTTACCGCAGTGGTGATCCTTGCGCTGGTGATACTGGGAGTTGTTGTATCAAGACCGAGTTATACAACACTGATTGACTGCCAGAACGCAAAAGAAGCCAGTCAGGTAAAAGATCTGTTAGACGGCGAAGGTGATATTGATTATAAGGTAACGGATACCACACATTTTGAAGTAAACAAAAAAGATGAGAACAAGGCAAACTGGCTTTTGGGATCCAATAATATTGATACAACGGGATTTGACCTGTCAGATCCGAACATCAAGGATTATATCGACGGAAGTTTTTCTACCACGGAGGCAGATAAACAGAAACTTGCCAAAAGCTATATGGAAGATAAATTGGAGAATGTGCTTGCTGCGAATGACCTGATTGATTCCGCAAAGGTCACACTGGATATTCCGGACGATGACGGTACACTGATTTCGCGGATGCAGGAAAGTTCTGCCAGCGTTTCGCTTGCCCTGAATGGTTCTATGGATTCGGACCAGGCGTATTCGGTGGCGCGCCTTGTGGCAACCGCCCTTGGAAATGATTCGACAGACAAGATTACCATTCTGGATCAGAAGACATCCAAAATCTTGTTTTCGGGAGCAGATCAGGATGATGATGCCACGGTTGTTTCCGACAGTCTGGACATCAAAGACCGCATTAAGAATTCCGTGGTCAATGGTATCAAGGATGTAATGGTCAAGTCCGGTATGTATTCGGACGTGCAGGTTGCACCGAACCTTGATATTGATATGTCCAAGGTGGAAAAGGCGGTTCACAATTATTCACACAATGATGGACAGGATCAGGGAGAACTGACAGAAAGCTCTGAGTATAATTCAGAGGCAAAAGGTGGACAGGCTGCAACTCCGGGAACGGATTCCAATGATGATACACCGACCTATGTGACACAGGATGGCGAGATTACAGAATCTTCCGTGTCGGATGTGGATAAAAAATATTCGCCGAATGAGGAAATTATAAAAACTATTTCAAACGGTGGAGCGATCAACTATGATAACAGTTCCATTGCCGTGACTGCCACACGCTGGGTTGTTTATGATGAGGACGAATTGAAAGATTCCGGGCAGCTGAAAGGGACAACGTTTGAAAAGTTTAAGAGCGCACACAGTGATCCGGTACAGGTGGATGCAACGCAGGATGAAATTGACCTTATCGCAAAAGCTACCGGAATTCAGTCTAGTGCAATCAAACTGGTCTGTTATGAAAGACCGCAGTTTGTGGAATCCCAGAAGAAGGGATTCGGACTCACCGACATTTTACAGATTCTGCTTGCGGTGCTGATTTTTGCGTTGCTGGGGTATGTTGTATTCCGCAGTACCAGAAAACAGAAAGTGGAAGAGCCGGAGCCGGAACTGTCTGTCGATGCCCTGCTGGCGGCTACTTCAGATAACGACGATGAAAATCTGGAAGATATCGGGTATTCGGAAAAATCAGAAACCCGGAAACTTATTGAAAAATTTGTGGATGAAAATCCGGATGCGGCAGCACTTCTGCTTCGCAACTGGTTAAATGATGATTGGGAGTAATTTATGAACAACGACTCATATACTGGAGTACAGAAAGCAGCGATTCTTTTGATTACGCTGGGACCGGAAAAGGCGGCAACCATTTTCAAACATTTAAAGGAAGATGAGATTGAAGAATTAACGCTGGAAATAGCGAATACAAGAAGCGTATCGCCACAGACCAAGGAGGAAGTGCTGGAAGAGTTTTATCAGGTATGCCTCGCACAGCAGTATATTGCGGAAGGCGGTATCGGATACGCAAAAGAACTTCTGGAAAAAGCACTCGGAAACGACAAGCACAGGGAGTTATTGCAAAACTTACAGCATCTCTTCAGGTTCGTCCGTTCGAATTTATCCGAAAGACAGATCCGGCACAGCTGCTGAACTTTATACAGGATGAACATCCGCAGACGATTGCGATGATCCTTTCGTATCTGGCTCCGGCACAGGCGTCCCAGGTACTGGGAGCTCTGCCACCGGAAAAACAGGCTGATGTTGCAAAACGTATTGCAACTATGGATCGTACTTCTCCGGATGTGATCAAGGAGGTAGAACGCGTACTGGAGCGGAAACTTGCATCTCTTGTAAATCAGGATTACACCATCGTCGGTGGTATTGATGCAATTGTTGGCATTTTGAACAGTGTCGACCGTGGAACAGAGAAACATATTATGGAATCCCTGGAAATCGAAGAGCCGGAACTTGCAGACGAGATCCGCAAAAAGATGTTCGTGTTCGAGGATATTCTTCTGCTCGACGACCGTGCAATTCAGCGTGTGTTGCGTGATGTGGAAAATGCAGATCTGGAGCTTGCACTTAAGAATACAACGGAAGAAGTACAGAATGTGATCTACAAGAACCTGTCAAAACGTCTGGCTGCAATGATCAAGGAGGATATGGACTTTATGGGTCCTGTTCGTATGAAGGATGTTGAGGAGGCACAGCAGAAGATTGTTGCTGTGATCCGTAAGCTCGAAGATGCCGGAGAGATTGTAATTTCACGTGGCGGAGGTGACGATATCGTTGTCTAATTTACTGAAACAATGTTATGTCGTCAGTTCGGGAACTGGTACAAGAATTATCAATTCCAATGACGGGGTACGCCAGAAATTAAAAGAACTGCAACAGGAACAGGCTCCGGAACAGGTAGATGTATCAGCAGAGGACGGACAGGAGAATGCACCGGCTGGTTTCTCACAGGGGATTCAGGCAAAAACCGTGCAGATTGATGTGGAAGCTGCGCAGGGAAGCACTTGAAAAGGCAGCTGTGGAGGCAGATGAGATTACTTCCACGGCAAAAGAAGATGCAGAACGTATCCGTGGGGAAGCGGAAGAAAAAGCCCGTACCCTGTATGAAGAACAAAAGAAACTCGGATACGAAGAGGGGGCCAGATGCCGGGAAGAAGAATTAAACAGGGAACATGAGAAGGCGATGGAGTCTCTTCATGCACAGAAAAAACAACTGGAAGAACAGTATCATGAAAAAATGTCGGTGATGGAAAAAGACATTGTGGACGCTGTGATTCAGGTATTTGATAAAGTGTTTAAGATTCAGTTTGAAGAGAAACGTGAACTTTTACTTCAGCTGGTAAATGGAGCATTACTTGACATTGACCCGGGAGATAAAATACGGATTCACACGAACCGGAGCGATGAGGAAATCCTCAAAGAACATCTTGCACAGATGCAGGATATTGTAGGAAAAGATGTTGCCATTGAATTTGTAAAGGATAATAAATTATCGGATGGACAGTGCAAAATAGAAACACCGTATGGCGTGGTTGACTGTGGGGTGGACACACAGTTGTCTGCACTGCTGAAGGATATACGTTCACTGGTATAAACGGGAGACGAATTTGGTTAAAGAAGCGGAAAAGTATTTACAGCTGATGGACCGCCAGTATTATAAGAGTTATGGAAAAGTAGTCAAGGTAGTAGGTCTTACCATTGAATCTGTCGGACCAAAGGCACGTATGGGAGATTTGTGTAAAATTTACCCGAACGAGAAGGAAGAGGAATATGTTATCGCGGAAGTGGTCGGTTTTCAGGATTCCAGACTGATCCTGATGCCGGTTGACAGCGTGGAAGGGGTTGGAACCGGATGCATTGTGGAAAATACCGGACATCCCCTGTCAGTTCTGGTTGGAGAAGAACTGCTTGGGCATACGCTGGATGGAATCGGACGCATGACGGATGGAACGGAAGAAATTCACGGTTCGTATTATCCGTTGGAAAATACGCCGCCGGATCCGATGGATCGCCGGATTATCAGCGAGGTACTGCCGCTTGGCGTAAAAGCGGTGGACGGACTGATTACGGTTGGAAAAGGACAGCGTATCGGTGTGTTTGCCGGTTCCGGTGTCGGGAAAAGTACCCTGCTTGGCATGTTTGCAAGAAATACGAAGGCAGACATCAATGTAATCGCACTGATCGGTGAGCGCGGCAGAGAGGTTCGGGAATTTATTGAACGTGACCTTGGTCCGGAGGGAATGGCACGGTCTGTTGTCGTGGTCGCAACGTCAGATAAACCGGCACTGATCCGTAATAAGTGTGCAAAGACTGCAACGGCTGTGGCGGAATATTTCCGTGATCAGGGAAAAGATGTACTGCTTATGATGGATTCCATGACACGATTTTCCCAGGCACAAAGAGAAATCGGACTTGCATCCGGGGAACCACCGGTTACCAGAGGGTATCCGCCGAGTGTGTACGCACAGATGCCAAAACTTCTGGAACGTGCCGGTACAAATGAAAAAGGATCGATCACCGGACTATATACGGTTCTGGTAGATGGAGATGATTTTAATGAGCCAATCACGGATACGGCGCGGGGCATTCTGGATGGACATATTGTTCTCGACCGTAAGCTGGGACATAAAAATCATTATCCGGCAATTGATATTTTACAGAGTATTTCCCGTGTTATGAATTCCATCGTAACAAAGGAACATAAGGCACTTGCCGGAAAATTAAAACAGGTGCTTGCCACATACAGTGAAGCAGAGGATCTGATTAATATTGGAGCCTACAAAAACGGATCGAATCCGGATATCGATTATGCAATCCGAAAGAATAAAGAAGTAAATGAATTTCTGTGTCAGGATACGGAAGAAAAGTTTGCTTTTGATGAAGAAGTGGAACTCTTAAAAAAGGTGTTTGACGACTGATCAATGGACAGAGGTTTTAAATGGCAAAATTTGTTTATCGTATGCAGAACATACTGAACATTAAACAGAAACTGGAGACACAGGCGAAAATGACATACAGCCTGGCAAACCAGAAATATCTGGAGCAGCAGAAGATTCTGCAGGAATATATGGTGCGCAGAGTCGGATATGAGCAGCACTGGAAGAAACTGATGCAGGGAAATTTAAATCTGCAGGAAGTCGAACATGCGCGGGCAGATGTAAATGCCATGAAAACGATTGTCAGACGGCAGATGGTAGAAGTCCACAAGGCGGAAAAAGAACTGGAAGATGCCAGAAACCGCTTAAAAACCGTGATGCAGGAACGAAAGGTTCAGGAAAAATTGAGGGAAAAGGCATTTGAAGAATTTAAGCAGGAACTTGCAGAAGCAGAAACGAAAGAAATCGATGAACTTGTAAGTTATACCTATAACAAGGGTGAACAGGGAGAATGATATGCAGAACGAAGAAACCTGTCGACGAGGAAGAGCGGTAAAGGAAAACAGCACAAAAAATCGA